>Ga0272440_1004266_pt1 | contig 10317 bp, 9 predicted proteins | sample SSMMMBAug17_FD_192440 | JGI IMG/M metagenome (GOLD analysis project Ga0272440, IMG submission 192440) | Marine sediment archaeal communities from Little Sippewissett salt marsh, Falmouth, MA, United States - SSM-MMB-Aug17 | ecosystem: Environmental > Aquatic > Marine > Wetlands > Sediment ... | reverse complement strand
TAATGATCATGTATGCGATCAACCACGCAACTGGTTTTTTCGCTTAAGCTTTGAATGATTGCAACGTCTTTACAACATACAGTGATATTTTCCGAAATGGTTTTTAATGCGTTTTGTTCATCCTTTTCTGTTGCCCCCTGGGCTTTTCGATCCAGTAAGCGAATTTGTTCTATTTCAGCGTCTGTTGCGCCAAAGGCTTTCATGCCACGAATATGGGCTTTATCATTGATACTGATCAATTGTTGATGTCTGTTCATTTGAATGCCTAGAATTTGAACAGTTTGTTCAATGGAAGTCAATTGATCTTTTCCAGCACGAGAATCGTGATGATCAATAATGATTGCATTATTGGGGGAGTCAATATTCAGTTTCAGTTCAACAAAAACAGGTGTTTGATTCTTGTGGAGAAGGTTCAGCTCCGCCTGATACTCAGAAAGTTCTGCTCCCCATTTTAAATGCCGATCAAAATATTGAATACCTTTTGTTTCAAGTATATTTCGAATTTCAAGCATTTCGGCATCATGTCCGCCGAGAAAAAAAACATATTGCATGACAGGATTCTCCTCATATTTAATATGAATCGCACGAATCAGTGCAATCAGAAATCATCATATCCCCGCTCGTCCTCATCAAGGGGGATCACCTCTTTTGGTTTCCATGAAATCTGCGGCTGTTCATTTTCAATTTTATCTTCTGTTTCATCAATATCCCATGAATCTGTATCTATTTTTGTAGCACATTCCTTATCCCCACACAATTTAAATCTGCTGATTTGTTCTTTCAACTCACTGGCCAGATTTTTTAACTGAACAGCCGATCCTGCAGTTTCTTGACTTCTCGTACTCATATTTTCTGTTGCCGAACTAATTTGTCCCATGCCATCATTTAATTGACTCATGGCAACAGCCTGCTCTTTACTGGCAACGTTGATATCTTCAACAAGATCCCTTACTTTTACAATATTTTCAACAATTTTTTCAAGGGATTCGGCTGTTCTTTCAGCAATACTGACCCCCTCATTGACCTTTTTATTTGATGTTGCAATCAGTTCAGCGGTTTCATTGACCGCCTGAGCACTTCGCCCTGCAAGATTTCGAACTTCCTGTGCAATTACCGCAAAACTTTTTCCAAACTGACCTGCACGAACAGCCTCAACAGTTGCATTTAAGGCCAAAATATTGGTTTGTGATGCAATTTCATTGATTACATTAATTACTTTTGAAATATTTTGTGATGATTTGTGAATTTCCTCCATAGAGGAAATCATTTTTGTCATTTCTTCCTTACCGGAAATTGCCGCCTGAACGCTGTCATCAGCCAATTCATTGGCTTTTGCAGCATTATCTGCATTCATATTAATTTGCTGATCTGTTTCATGAATACTGGCTGATATTTGTTCTACCGATGCCGCCTGTTCCTGAGAGCCTTCAGATAAACTCTGACTAAATGATGCCAACTCTGAAGATGATCCGGCCACATCATCGGTTGCCGATTCAACCTGTTTGAGAATACTGTTAAAAGAACCCAACATATTATTGATGGAATTTTTCATCATGGCATGATCGCCTTGATAATTCCCTTCCATTCGAATTGACAGATCCCCATCTGCCATCTGTTTGAGAATATTGTGTGATTCGTTAAGGGGTTTTAGAAACGCCTCTACAATCCCATTGGCATTTTCCACCAGTTGGGCATATGACCCGATAAAACGTTGATTATCAGCACGAACAGTCAGTTGTCCGGCATTGACTGCTTCGATAAGCTTTTTGATTTCTGCATTAATTTCTTTTTCACCACTGATATCCAAGACATATTTGACAGCACCAATGATATCGCCACTATTGTCTTTTACCGGAAATCCTGTATAGCGAATGGGCATATTTAAAGATTCTGGATTGATAATCGTTTCGCTGGTGAAAATACAATCTTCCTGAATGGCTTTGTGCAATGCACATTCTTCTGTCAGACAATGATCAGAGGAATAAATCTCATAACATTTTCTGCCAACTAATTCAGAAGGTGTCTTGTTTACAATTTTTGCCCCTTCCTGATTCACACTGACAATGGTATAATCTTTATCCACTTCAATCACTGGTGTCGGCAGTCGATCCAGGTTATTCATGAGTTTTTGCTGGGTTCCCATCATGTCAATCAGGATATTGTTCAGTGCTTCAGCCATCTGACCAATTTCATCTTTTTGCTTGATGTTCAAAGGTTTTGAGATATCACCTTTTGAGACCTTACCTGCAAAATCAACCACTTTAATAATTGGTTTGATAATCATCCGGGCCAGAAAAATGCCCATGGTAAAACCGAGTAGAATCGCCAGAACACCAATGGAAAGCATAAGCTTGCCTGTCTTTCGGACACGTGATTCGACATCATGACTGAAATTTTCCATTTCATTCCAGCCTGAAATTGCAATTTCTTTGGATAATTTAACAATACGTGGCGCTAAAGGAAGAATGGTTTTATTGATTTCATCTTCCATTTTAAGGATTACCGCTGCAAGACCTTCAAAGTTGTCCAAATAGTCTTCAATATTGTAAATAAGTGCTTTATTTTCAATTATTTTTTGATTTTCCATGTCATCAAGAACACCATTGAGAATAGAAACTGCTCGATTCAGCTTATCGGGTTGTTTATCCAGCAAAAAACTGTTGACATCAAGCTCTGCTTTGATGAAACGTTTGAGCGCTTTTAATGAAATATCTAACACGTCTAATTGAAACGTTTCTTGATTCTTGATGACAATATCATTCAGTTTGGATTCAATCTTTTTACCGGATTTAAATAATTCTTTCTTTGTATTGTTGCCAGCGGTTATGCGAATAGCTACTTTGTTGAACTTATCAATAAATTCGTGGCAGGTATCCTCAATTTGACGAAGTTGGGCGACCTGATCGGCCTTTTTGATTTTCTGTTTGGCTTCATCCAATAATTTATTGACTTTTTCAATATGGGTCTTGGCATGTTTTAAATCTTTATTTTTGTTCAGATACAAAAATTTTTCCACTGATGTCCGCATTGCCAGAACTTCTGAGCGAATATCATTTGCAATAATTACCCCTTCTGCCACTTCATCTTTTAGATATTTCAATCGGTCTCCAAGAGACACAAATTGAATAAATGATATGATTACGACAATTAAAATTAAAAATGTTATTATCAGGTAGCCAGAAAGTATCTTGGCTCTTAATGTCAACTGAATCATTAAAGGCTCCTTTGATCGGACTAAAAAAATGCATATAGATTTGACATTTATGAAAAAAAATATATTTTGAGCAAGTTTCATGCCACAGGCAATTATGAAAATCACTCATGTAAATTAATAATCTGAAATCAATCATGGGTCAAGTACAAAAACAAAGCAGGTTTTCTTCAGTAAGTAAAAACAGCATTTTGGGATACATAAAACCTGTTTCAAATATGCAAGATATCTTCCAAAATTTAATATTATCAGGCATGATAATTGTAAACATTTATTTGTTGACTAAGCAAATCAGTTTGATATACTTTTTAATATTCATAGAAAATAAATAAGGATATTCAAATTTTTATTAACCCTTTTATCAGGAGGACGTTATGGCATTCACCCAAATTATTCTTGTATTGCTAATAATTGCACTATTTATATTGATATATTTTGTAGGGTCATCCATATCGCTTTGGGTGCAGGCATTGGTATCAGGAGCCAGTGTTGGCTTACTCAATATCATTTTTATGCGATTTCGCAAGATTCCCCCCAAATTAATTGTGGAATGTAAAATTATGGCAGTAAAGGCTGGCATAGCACTTTCCACCAATGACATGGAATCTCATTATCTGGCAGGCGGTGATGTTCAGCGTGTTATTCAAGCCTTAATTGCTGCCGATAAAGCCAACATTGAGCTTAATTTTAATCGTGCAGCAGCAATCGACCTTGCCGGTCGAAATGTGCTGGAAGCTGTTCAAATGAGTGTTAACCCAAAAGTTATTGAAACACCATTGGTTGCCGCTATGGCCAAAGATGGCATTCAGTTGAAAGCCATATCGCGGGTTACAGTACGTGCCAATATTGATCGTTTGGTGGGTGGCTCCGGTGAAGAAACAATTCTGGCACGTGTCGGGGAAGGCATTGTCACCACAATTGGTTCTGCAAATTCACATAAACAGGTGCTGGAAAATCCAGATACCATTTCCAAAACAGTTTTATCCAAAGGGCTTGATTCTGGTACCGCTTATGAAATACTATCCATTGATATTGCCGATGTTGACATTGGTAAAAATATCGGCGCTGAACTTGAAACTGACAGGGCTGAGGCAGACAAGAAGATTGCACAGGCAAAAGCTGAAGAACGACGCGCAATGGCCTTTGCTGCCGAACAAGAAATGAAAGCCAGAGTTGAAGAAATGCGTGCCAAAGTGGTTGAAGCTGAGGCTGAAGTCCCAATGGCTATGGCTGAAGCTTTTCGCAAAGGCAATCTGGGAATTATGGATTACTATAAAATGAAAAATATTATGGCTGATACGGATATGCGCTCTTATATCGGAAAATCGGGTGCTGATGAAGATGACAGTGAATCTTAGAAAAAAGCTTCGATCATAAATAACCCAATTCAGTCAGACAAGTCAGACATCTTTGATTTGTCTGACTTGTCTAATCGGAGATAATATTTTCTTTCGCTTTAAAATACTTGGAAAATAAGTTTTTGGCATGACTCTTTACTGTTAAATGAGGAATTATGGATATTGGCGATTATATATTTTTCTTTATTTTTATTCTTGTCATAATTGGCAGGGTATTATCATGGATTTTTAAACAATTTGTGGTAATTGCGCCTGATGATGACAATGCAGAAAAATCATCTTCCAGACAACCCGGTATGAAAAATAAAATTGTTGAATGGATACGTTCACTGGAAGACCGGGTTGAAGCAAAAAAATGGGATAGTGTTGCACAAACAGCTGGCAATGAATGGGAAAGAATAAAACCGAATGAATACGATGATCAAATTGAGTCACCTGTGCCTGTTCCAGTAAAACATTCGGATACAACCACTCAAAAAGCGCAAACCAAAATAGATATTGTCCCCAAAAAACGTATTTGTAAAAAGGGCCCTTTCAGGCGGATCAATATTGAAAAAGCAATGATTCATCATGAAATTTTGTCTCCACCCCTTTCATTGCGCCAGGAGAATCCATATGACAGACAATGTTGCCAATAAGAATCAATTTTTTGTTTTTCGGATTGATTCCCAGCGATTTGCAATCAGATTGGAAAATGTCGAAAAAGTAATTCGTGCCATTGAGCTCATTCAAGTGCCGGAATCACTTGATTTTTTGATTGGCTTGATCAACATGGAAGGCCGAATTTTGCCGGTTTTTGACCTTCGAAAACGCTTTTTGTTACCACCAAAAGAATTGGATATTGACGACCGCATATTGATTTCATCGGTAAAAACCGGCACTATCGCGGTTATTGTGGATTCGGTTGAAGGCATCGTTGAGTTTTCTTCCCAGCAAATCTACTCAGCCAAAAGTATTTTTCCCAAAATGGATCAGTATATTGAAGGTGTCTGGAAAGATGGGACTGAAACAGCCATTATTTACGATGTGGACAAATTGTTTCCAGATATCAATGAAAAAGACCTTGATGCAGTCGTTACAGAAATGGATTTATGAGCCAAATCATTGTTCCAGAACCATTAAAACATGGCGATACAATTGGAATTGCAGCGCCTGCTGCCACTTTCAATCTGGATAAACTAAACAAAGGGATATCTGTACTTACAGAAATGGGATTTCATGTGGAAATTCCCAGGGGGATTTTTGAAAGAAAACGCTATCTTGCCGGAAACGATATTCAACGCGCACAAATATTTGAATCTCTTCTCAGGCGTGATGACATTCATGCCATTATCTGCGCAAGGGGCGGTTTTGGAAGCCTTCGGATGTTGCCTTATTTGAATATACCGCAAACAAAAATCATTCCCAAACGTATCATTGGTTTTAGTGATATCACGCCAATTCTGAATCTTTTTGCATTCAACTATGGCTGGATAACGTTTCATGGTCCTGTAATCACCATGCTGGCAGATGCGGACAATCAAACAATTGAATCTGTGTACAAGGCATTGACAGAAACTTTTCCAGCTCACATGCCTGATTCAGGAAGTGTCCATGTTCTCTCAAAAGGTAAAAATCAGGATGTAGAGGGCCGACTATGGGGTGGCAATCTGACAACATTGTGTCATACAATTGGAACCCCCTATTCAATAAATTGCAGTGAAGGTATTTTGTTTTTGGAAGATATCGGGGAAGCGCCTTACAGAATTGATCGTATGTTGACACACATGCGCCTGTCCGGTTATTTTGAATGTGTAAAAGGTGTGTTGCTTGGCACTTTTAAAGATTGTGGAGAAAAGGAAATGATTCATGAAATTTTATTAGAGTGCTTTGGTGATGAAATTCCCGTGTATGCAAACTATAAATGTGGGCACGACCTGCCCAATTATACCTTTCCTGTTGGATCTCGGGTAAAATTATCCAATGGGATCGTTACCTTTCTAAAAGAAAAAAAGGAAAAATAATGGCAAAAATTATCGTATTAGGTGGAAATGGGGCTGTTGGTTCTGTTGCGGTTAAAACTTTACACAAAAGTAAGGATTTTGATCAAATCATTATTGGTGATTACAACCATGATGGTGCAAAAAAACTAGCAGATCAAATAAATGCACCAAATGTGACTGCTTGTTTTGTGGATGCACTTGATCCTGAAAGTATTAAACATGCCATTCAGGATTGCGATATTGTACTGAATTGTGTCGGACCTTTCTACAATACAGTCAAGCCCATATTGGCCGCAGTGATAGAAAAAGAAATTGACTATATTGATGTTTGCGATGATGTGGATGTCACCCTTGATATTCTGGAAATGGATGATGACATCCGACAAAAAGGACGAAAAGTTGTTTTGGGGATGGGGAATTCACCTGGCATTACAAATATCCTTGGAAAACTGGCATCAGAGCTATTGCTTGATGAAACACATTCTATTGATATTTTTCATACACATGGCGGAGAGGCGGTTGAAGGCGAAGGCGTTATCGGACATCGGTTTCATTGCATGACAATCGATTGTCCCATGTTCCTTGATGGCAAACTGGTTTATGTGAAATATTTTGAAGCGGATGGCATTGCCTTGCGTCAGACCTTTGATTTTCCTCTCATCGGTGACGTACCGATCTATCCATATCCGCATCCCGAACAGGTTACACTTCCTCGATATCTTCAGTTAAAACAAGTGACCAATAAAGGGTCTGTGATTCCAAATGAATACTATAATCTGACCCGCGATCTTTGTGGGCTTGGCTTTAACAGTAAACAACCGATTAATGTCAAAGGAAAATCAGTTGTTCCCTATGATTTTGCTGTTGCGTACATTTTACAGGAACGAAAAAGAATGCTGAAAGCCGCAGGAATTTCAAAACCGCGTGGATGTGTCTCTGTTGTTGCAAAAGGGCTTAAAGATAGTGAATACAAAGAATATCGGTTTCATCTGGTTTCTGAAAGTGAGGGTCTTGGTGAGGGGACTGGTATTCCGGCTGCTGTTGGTGCGATCATGATGAATCGGGGGATGATCAAAAACGATGGCGTCATGCCGCCTGAAGCATGTATATCCGCAATGGATTTCCTGAAAACAACTGGGGAAGTTTATGATCTTTCAGGCAGCAAATCTGACAGCACTGGAAAGGTACTATTGGAAATGGTTGACCCAAATGGCAACATTACACCAATTGATATTTCACAGTTCGGACTGTTTTAATTAATCGGACAGGGGATGACCTGTCCGATTTTCAAATTTATCACAAAAAAATTATTCTAACGTTGCGAAATGGGAATATAGTCTCGTTGTTCTGATCCAATATATACCTGGCGCGGTCTTGCAATTTTCCATTTTGGATCGTCGTGACCTTCTTTCCACTGTGCAATCCATCCTGGCAAGCGACCGATTGCAAACAACAAGGTATGCATATTTTTGGGAATACCAATTAAATAGAGAACTAATGAACTATAAAAATAATGATTGGGAAAACAATTTTGTCCCTGCAATTCTTCATCAAGCATAACCTTTCGTTCCAGCTCCAGGGCAAGATCAATTAAGGGATCTTGAGTATTCAATTTTTCAAGCAAATTTTCAAAAACATTTTTCATGATGATAGAACGTGGGTCAATGGTTTCGTAAATATGATGGCCAAAACCATCCAGTTCAAAAGGATCATGCACATTTTTGTGGCGTTGAATAAAACTGTCAATATTGCCATTTTCCTGATTGATTTTTTCAAGCATTTCAAAAGCTGCCTGAATACCACCACCATGTAAGCGTCCCCATAAAGCAGAAATCCCTGCAGAAATTGCGGCATATAAGTTAACCCGACCACTTCCAACCATTCGCACAGCAGCGGTAGAACAATTTTGTTCATGGTCTGCATGAACAATGAGAAATTTACTTAAAGCAGATACTTTGTTTTGATCAATTTCATAGGGTTTTACTGGGGAATCAAACAGCATATTCAAAAAATTTTGGCAATAACTCAACTCTCTTTTTGGATAGATGGCTTTGTGGCCTCTGGATATTTTATAGGACATGGCGGTAAGGGTTCGTACTTTAGATATCAGTCGGGTAACAATGAGATTGATACGTTCTTCATCAGATGATGTTCTCAAAGCCGGATAGAAGCTCTGAAGTGCATTGACCATTGATGACAGAATTCCCATGGGATGTGAATATCGTGGAAAATTTTGATAAAATGTTTGCATGTCTTCATGAACCATTGAATGTTCATTCAACAGGCTTGAAAAATCCTCTATTTCCTGCTGTGTTGGAAGGATGCCATTGACCAATATATAGACAGTTTCCCTAAAGGATGAATGTTCTGCCAGATCTTCAATAGGAATGCCACGATAGCGCATAATCCCTTTTTTTCCATCGATATAAGTAATACTGCTCATACAACTACCCGTGTTTCTAAAACCCGAATCCATTGTAATATATCCAGTTTTTTGTCTGAGAGTAGAAATATCGATTCCACGTTCTCCCTCACTTCCAAAAATTACAGGAAGTTCTATTGTTTTATCATCAATAATTAATTTAACTGTTTCTTCCATAATATGTTCCTTCTTCACAGACTTTATCTATCTGTATTGTTAAGCCCGATATCTAATAATCGGGAATTAATGTCTAAAAAAATAATAAATATGTGTAGCCCGCAAAAAAAAGCGAATAATGCCATAGATATTACAATATATTTTATTGAGAAAACAGGTCATAAAAACATTCAATGGGTTTCTGATTATGAACAGACTCTTTTAGCGATTCTCGGAAAACATACTCACCCTCATTTTATATTGTCAAAACTAATTATTAAAGCACAAAAAAAAAATAAAGTCAATTTTATTATGAAATATTTGCCGCACCATATTTTTTAGCGGATCCCATAAATTAAATATTTCCCCCCAACTTATACATACGCACCATTTAATCGATTGTTTGTTTGATTTTTGTTGAATGAGAGGTTGCGGCCATATCCTTCGGCAAAACCATTATGCAGTTCAAAACAATCAAATTGAAATGTATTCAGTTAAAATATATAATGCCATAAAATAATTTGTGAATCAAGAGGGAAAAAGTTTCTGTAATAATTTTTGCAATTTATATGCTTTTTTTCTAACAAAAGATAGACTTTACCAGATCAAAGATGGATCATCAATTGAAAAAAATTTCTAAAAATAATTTTAAGCAGCACGATCGGTGCATTTTGTTTATGTTTTTTGTTCCAAAATACAGATTGGCTCGCTGTATATTTTGCAATCCAGCAAACTCATCTGGGATGGCTCATGTTGGCGCAAATCTTTGCATGGAGTAGTTATTGGATAAGGGTTCAGCGGTGGAGTTACGTTGTTCGGGCCTCTCATCCTGCACGTTTCCGATACATGTTCACCGCAACCCAAATTGAGTATCTATTCAATTTTACGATTCCAGCCCGGATGGGAGAAATCATTCGGGCTTATGTATTGGCAAGACTTGAAATAATCCCACTGACACAAACAATTGCAATGGTTGCGTTGGATCGCGTGAGTGATATTTTGGGAATGCTTACCATTTTATTTGTTGCAGTATTATCCTTTCCCTTTGATCAGGATAAGTAAGGGCGTATGTACAGTTTAGGGGAAGTGAATTTCATACAAGGAATGCACGATCTCGGCAATTGCAAGAACAGCGTAGGGCTAAAGCCCAACGCTGAATTGAGAAAGGACGCTAAAGCGCCCTCAATA
>Ga0272440_1004265_pt1 | contig 10319 bp, 11 predicted proteins | sample SSMMMBAug17_FD_192440 | JGI IMG/M metagenome (GOLD analysis project Ga0272440, IMG submission 192440) | Marine sediment archaeal communities from Little Sippewissett salt marsh, Falmouth, MA, United States - SSM-MMB-Aug17 | ecosystem: Environmental > Aquatic > Marine > Wetlands > Sediment ... | reverse complement strand
TGTGTTGATTGTTCCTGGCAATCAACACAAGGTTTCTCCTCAATAAAAGATATTCCTAAATAAAATATTTAGCCTTTTAAATATCTCTAACTTTTTTAGATTTTTTTGGGGTTAACACGAAAAAATCGAGTGTGTGATGGTGTGTACGTTTTTGTAGAAAATATCCAAAAATTTGATATGATCCATGAAAAATGAAAAAACACAATATTTTTGCAAAAATCTTGACTAATTTCCAGATTATTGATAATAAAGAGAATTCATAACAAATGCCGACGTAGCTCAGTTGGTAGAGCAGCTGATTCGTAATCAGCAGGTCGCGGGTTCAAATCCCTTCGTCGGCTTCAACGTTATTTTAGAAACAATGAGGATAATGATATGTCGATAACAGCAATAGAGGAATTTGTAGAAAAAGCCAATCAGGATAGCAGTATTCAAGATAAAATTAAGTCATTTACTGGCATACCTGAAGAATCATACCGAAAATTAATCAATCTTGCCAATGAACTTGGGTTCGATTTTACAGTACAAGAATGGAAAGCATTCCCTAAATGCAATATCCCTGGAAAATCGCCGCATGGTTTCATAAATGACTGGGCGTCCGGGATTATTGTCCCCTGGCTTAAATGATAGTCGATTATTTTTTTAAATAAAAAAAGCGCCTGGATAATCTATCCAGGCGCTTGACTATTAGTACACTGTTTTTTCGGAACATGTGTCTTATTCTCTCACAGTAACAGTTCCATTAATATCTATGGATCGAAAATGTAATTTTAAACCGCCCAACTGAAAATCGACACCAGTACCATTTTCATTTTCAGGAAATGAAAATTTAGGGGCAAAAGGACTCTCAATTATCTCTCCTGATAGTTTTTCAAAGAATGAAAGTGTTTCCATAAATGCTTCTGAATCCTTTGCCTCATCTGAGATGACCCCTCCCAATCTTTTTTCAACAAAATTAACAAAGCCTGTTTCATTTGTTGAAACTGTTGCGGTTTGTCCTGAAATATCTGATAAATATTGATCATTTAACGCCTGCATGCCTGATTCTGCATTGGAATATAATCCCATACAAATCAATACAAGCACTCCTGACAAAAATATGCGTAAAGTTTTCATGTAATCCTCCTTTACGATTTATCCTCGATGGCAGGTTCATATGAACAGGCCATTTTGGGTTTTGTTTTATTGATATGAATACAGTCCTTGATATGCAGCATTTTCTTTGAAATGCGGTCTACGTCTCGTGTCAAAATTGTCATTTGCCGCATGGGTACTATGAGTAAGAATGCAATAATGACAGGAAATAAGCTGACATATCCCAGAGTCATATACTCAATAATACTTAACATAATAGCAATCAGTAAACTTATTGTTATTATCATTTGTATCATGATCGGCCTCCTGTTCTGTTATATGAGATTTACGAAAATCTCAATTTTAGCCTGACTTGTATATGAAAGATGTTACTGGATTGTGAACTTCAAATGATTTATGTGCAAAGGTTCGTTCTTTTTCAGCTTTACTGAGTTCAAAAAGCAGTAACCCTTTGAAAAAATCAGTCGCTTGATATGTAATATCTGGCTGATCTTTTCAAAAGATCCCATTTACATGATTGCCTTTATTAAAGATTTGTCAAAAGAGCATGGCGATTTTTCAATGTGTTATATTTCAATATAACGCACTGCGGCATTATGTCAAGTATTTTTTTCCGCATTGCGGCAGACCGAATAAACCATTTTTCATTTTATTTAATATCAGGATCAGTAATTATAACAAAATCCCCAGAATTTTCATGGTTTGGATTAAAATTGGGAAACTGATCATCGCGAATTATGCTGATGATCAGTACTTTGACATCTGGCCGATACGCTTTCAAATGTTCTGGTATGCCAATGCCAAACCAGGTATGATAATTACCACATAAGTGGATGACCAATGCTTTGGGAGTGTTCGATAATTCATCGTTAATGCTGAATGCCATTGTGGCATCCCAAAGATTCTGTGCTGCCAAAATATTGGATTGTTGGGAGGGCTTGCCATGCACAAAGGACTGTGTCAGGGCTTTTTTTTGAAATGATTGAAATTGCTTAATCATTCTATCAGATGGATTTTTGTAAGATAAAGGCGCTATCCATGTTTTTGCAATGGTTGAAAGATCGTTCAAGGATTGCTTTCCATGGTTTGCTACACGATGGACATACCTTCGGGGTGCGTTTGATGCGATCACTTTGATATTATTTTTTTTTGAATATTGAACCAATGGATGATAATTCATTTGATAATTTATCCAGGGGCGGGCACATGATAAAAAATGATGTTCATCAATGATATCAAATAAGTATTCATCCAAAATCATTTGAACATCCCGCTCAAACATCTCCATTGATAATACAACCTGGCGTCTTTTGGATGCATAAGCGTTTCGATAATAACGATCTGTTACTGATGATAATATGATTTCTTGTACATGATGACCGACCCGGTCATTGTGCATTTCACCCAGAAAAACAACATCAACTAAACCAATCTCATAAAGAATGGTTTCCAGTCGTGCGCTTTGACCGGCAGCATTATAAATTCGATAATTTTTATCTGTTATTTCAGGATGTTGCTTCGTTGACATAAACGCTTGCAATCTGTTGGGGATTCTTTTGTCTTGTGTTGTTGCGCATCCCAGGCAATATATAATGATAAAAGCGCAAATGATATATTGAAATTTCCATTGAATTATTTGGCATTTCATTTAGCCACTCCATTATTTAAACACATTTTCTCCCTGATAGATGCCATTATAAGCCTGTGTTTTATCGGTCAACTGAAAAAACACCAATTGAAGTAATCGTGCATTTTCATAAATACAGACACCTTCCTGATGATGTATTGTCAGGAGAGCTTCACTTCGACCACAGTATCCCGCATCCCATACCGCAGTGACAACTGCGGCACCCATGCGGATCAAGCTGGATCGTGGGCGTCCCAATGCCATGATATGATTTGGCAAATTGACAATTTCCTTGAAACTCACCCCATATGCCCCAGGTTTGAGAACGATAAACCCTTCTGGATTATATTCCAGGATTTTTTTCTCAGGAAGTTGTCTTTTTTCATTGGAAAAATCAATTTTCCCCGGACCATTGAGCAAAAATATACGATCCAGTGTCAGGTCCACGCCATTGGGTTGAATCTGAGTATCTGGATCTGTCAAAAGGTCAACTAGTGGGGGGCTTTTGTCAATGTATGCCTGAATATCTTTTTTATTAAGTACCATAAAACGAAAATATTCCTTGAATTTTTTTATTAATATTGTATAGAATATAATTAAATATGTCAATGATAACACAAGGAAAAAACATGCAATTTTTTGTTCAAAATCGAATATGGTGTACCCGGGTAATCGCAAGTGTCATTTTAATATTGGTCCTGTTTACTGGCCATTCATGGCGTGAATACACCTTTTGGGACATGCTGATCCAATGGCTGGGATATCTATTTATTGTGATAACAACTTTGGGACGCATTTGGTGTTTTGTTTATATCAGTGGATACAAAGACGACCGATTGATTCAATATGGGCCCTATTCATTGGTACGAAATCCATTATATGTTTTCAGCTTTATTGGTACGATTGGACTGGGGTTCGCAACTGAAAATTTATTGGCTTTTGTACTAATGATAATATTGTTTTGCATTTTCTATCCATCGGTTGTAGATGATGAAGAAAAGCTTTTAAAAACACTTTATGGCAACGCATTTGATGATTATATCAAAAAAACCCCGAGATGGTTCCCTGATTTCAAAAATTACAATGATGTTGAGGAATATCCAATCAAACCACGAATTTTTATTAAAGCCATGCTGGAGTCCATGTGGTTTATGTGGTTTTACATGATTTTACAAATTATCGAAAACCTTCATCATATGGGAATAATACCCATATTGGTAACGATCCCATAAAAAGACTATGAAATCATCATGCATTTCACTGATAACCGATTTTGGGTTGTGCGATGAATATGTCGGGGTTATGAAAGGCGTTATTGCAGGAATCAACCCCCATGCAAAAGTAATTGATATCAGTCATGAGGTGTGCCCTCAAAATATCATACAAGCCGCACATATCCTTTGTGCGTCCTATGCATATTTTCCAAAAAACACTGTGCATCTCGCTGTTGTCGATCCGGGAGTTGGCACTGACAGACGAATTATTGCCATTGCATCAAAAAACCATTTCTTTCTGGCACCAGACAATGGCGTTCTTTCGTTAATAATCAATCGTTTTTGCCGGGCAGTTCATGTTACCCGATCTGATTTTTTTATGCCAAAAGTCAGCACCACCTTTCATGCCCGAGATATTTTTGCACCTGTTGCTGCCATTCTTTCCAAAAATGAAGATATCAAAGCATTGGGTGATGAGATTCCTATTCAAGATTTGATCACAATTCCAAATATTGATCCCATTTCTAAAAATAATCAGCTTGTTGGCACTGTTATTATGGCCGACAGGTTTGGCAATCTGATTACCAATATTTCTGAAAAAGATTTAGATATCATTGATTGGCGGACATCAGCTTGCATTCATGTGGGTAATCACACCATTTTTGGCATTTCAACCCATTATATGCAGGTGGAAAAAGGTGAATCAGTGGCCTTAATGGGTAGTAAGGGATTATTAGAGATATCAGTTAATTGTGGTAATGCAAAACAGATGTTGGGAGTCAATATTGATGATAAAATCTTTGTGACTCAAAACAAAGGTTTGACAAAAGAACCATGACAGAGTATCTAAAAAAAATTTTTTGAAAAAGCAAGTTTTGGATAAGTGATGAAAGTTATGCTTATCTTGCAAGGAGGATAAATTGTTGACTGTGTTTTTAAGAAAAAAAAATCGCAGGTCTTTTTTGTTTTGGCTGGTATATTTGTATCTGAGTATTAGCGTGCCAGCAGTTGCTGAAAAAATAATTCCCAATTCACTCATTGCCATGGATACAGACCGATCCATTGACTACCTGTTATTGGTGGAAAAAGAGAGCCAGACATTGTTTGTGTATGCTTTTGATGGTCAGTTTCGTGAACTCAAACGATTTCGTTGTTCAACAGGTGAGAATAGAGGCTCCAAAAAACAATCCGGGGATCGAAAAACACCAGAAGGAATATACTTTTTCAAGAACCGATATACCAAAAGAGATTTAACACCTATTTATGGTACTCGCGCATTTCCTATTGATTATCCCAATTATATGGATCGATTTGCAGGTAAAAATGGCAGCGCCATATGGGTCCATGGAACCAACAAAAAATTAAAAGACAGGGATACCAATGGCTGTGTTGCAATGATCAATGAAGATATCGACGGCTTGGACAAATATATTGACCTGCACCACACCCCAATAATTATTCAAAAACGTATCAAGTATGTTCATCCCAATGAAAACGAACCTGTTCGACTGTCCTTAATTCAGTTTTTAAGAAATCTTGAAAACTTATTGATGTATGGTGATGCCCAGGCATATTTTTCTCATTTTAACTATATTTCAGATTATATCCCCAAATGGTGGCAAACCTGGTTGAAATTAAGAAAAGATATCAAGTCACGCTATCCAGACGCCAATATTCGATTTAACAAACCGATCATGCTCAAACATGATCGAATCCATGTGGTATTATTTGAACAGATTATTTCATCCGGATCCTTGTTTCAAACAGCAGGCATTCAGACCATTACACCAAAAGCATATATGGCAGGAAAGAAAAAACTCTTTGTTGTTAGATACAAAGAAAAATGGCGAATTGTGGGTGAAGAATATCTGGCATCCAATGCAAAACCAGGAAAAAATTATCCCCTGCTGGTGGCATCATCAAACCTGACTGAACAATCTCAACCATTGATCTCATCATCAGAAGCATTACCAGTGATGAAAGATCATTCTGTGATTACTCAAATGATTGATAACTGGCTTGACGCCTGGCGTACAAAGAATATTGACCAATATGGTCAATGTTATGGAGATGATTTTCGATGCAATGGTAAGAATAAAAAACAATGGATTAAATATAAAGAGCGGCTTAACAAAAAATATACCTTTATCAAGGTGGATAGAGAAGAATTAAGTATCCAATTTTATAAAAATTATAAAAACCGGGTCAAAGTTTTTTTTAAACAAACCTATGAATCCAATATGTTTTCTGCTGTTGGCAGAAAAACCCTGATTCTGAAATATGATGATGGACAATGGAAAATATATCGAGAGTACTGGAATAAGTTATGATAAGAAAACATGTTTCCAAACGAAAGGGACCAACCATTCTCACAGTGGGGGTGAATGGTCAAATTAAGACAATCAGATTTTTACGAGCCAGATTAATGTTTGGTTTGTTCATATGTATTGTAGCTGTTTTGTCAACACTTATAATGGCGCAATTGTATTATCAGGTTGTCAAAGAGAACAAGAACTTATTTGAAAAGGTTGCCATCCGACAGGCAATTTATGGTGATAAAGGCATCATTCGCATGCCTTGTAGACCGCCCCAAAATGATTATCAGATCGTCAGATGGTCAAATATTTATGATAATCATTTTCGGCCAATTTTTGCTGAGTCTCCTCTGTATCAACAATTTGATTATACTCTTTCGGATAACCTTGATGTTATCCCGGTGGCCAAAAAAGATGTAGAAAGTACGATTCTCTATCATAAAAAGGTTCGCGTAACAGATATCAAGTTAATTATTAATAGTAAGAACAACCGCATTGGCTTTAGCTTTATACTGAGAAATGCCACAAAAGCCAGCCGTGCAATATCTGGAACATCTTTTGTGATACTCAAAAATGAAAATGATGCTGTTGCTTATCCATCAACAAAAGTACGTCGTGGGCGACCGGTCAATTTTCGCAAAGGACGACCTTTTTATGTGGCACGATTTAAGACAGTTCGACATCGCGTTAAAGATATCGAGCACATGGGTAATTTCACTGAAGCGACCATTTTGGTATATTCCAAACATGGTCATGCTTTGGTAAATAAAACAGTTCCAATTCTTATGAACTTATAAATTAATAAGGTTTAATGACTATGAAAAATAAGATTAAATATTTAATATATGCAATAACTTGTATAACAAGTCTCATATGTTTTTCCTGGGCCTGGGCCGGCAATCAACGTCATATGGTATATTTTGAAGGCACCAACCACGAACTTCATGTCTTTAAAATACATGGAAAAAAACCCGGAAAAACCCTCATGCTCATTGGCGGCATTCAAGGAGATGAACCCGGGGGATTTTTATCAGCAGATCAATATGTTGATATGTCTCTTTATAAAGGCAATTTAATAGTGGTGCCACGTGCCAATTTTTATTCAATTTTACTGGGCCGGCGGACAGTCAATGTTGATATGAATCGAAAATTCGCAGGAGGGGGAAAAAGAACATATGAAACTAAAATTGTTGAAATACTTAAAAAATTAATTGATGAAGCCGATTTGTTGCTCAATTTGCATGATGGTTCTGGTTTTTTTTCCGAAAAATGGGAAAACAACATAAGAAATCCAATGCGCTATGGGCAGTCGATTATTGCTGACTGTGATACCTATATCAATCCAAATACAGGCAAAAAGCTTGAACTGGGAAAAATTGCCCGCCAAATCGTCATAGAAATCAACCGATATATTGCAAATGAGCGACATTATTTTCATTTTAACAATCACCGCACCCATTCCCAAGATTCCAGGCATAAAGAGCAGCGAAAATCAGCAACCTATTATTCCTTATACCGACGCGGAATTCCAGCATTTGGTATTGAGTCCAGTAAATCGCTGCCTTTAGAGCTAAAAGTGTTTCATCATAACCTGGCAATCAATGCATTTATGAAATACCTGGATATCATACCAGAAACACCGGCTGTGAGAATAGATCCGCCCAAATTGAAACATCTGGTGATATCAGTCAACAATGCAATGCCTTTTGTTGTGGAAGATGGTCAGACCTTGCATGTGAGCAAAGGGGATAAAATCATGATTACCCACGTGGAAAGCAATTACGACAGAGGCATTGTCGCGGATGTCATTGGATATGGCACTGTTAATGACGTGCGAAAACAAATTCAAATCAATCGTAAAACAAAAATCAATGTCCGAAAAGATCATTATCAATGTGGCAGCGTTAATATTGCATTGGGTAAGCAACAGAGAGTTGATCATGGTACAGTTGCACATGCCCAAAACCGAAGGCATTCTGATCTATTGTTTTTCTGGGTAAAAATTAATGGAATATCGGGTTATTACAATAATTATGAACGAATTCCAATTGTTAAAGGGGATACCATTGAACTTGTTGAAATTATTTCAAGTAACTATAACTCAAATGATTTAACTGTGAATTTCAAGGGCTTTGTACCCAATCCCAAAAACAATAGTGGTGAAGATCGGGGATTTGTCATACGTACTGACTGTGATTTGCAGCAAAAGTTTTCTTTAAACAAAGAAGGACGTATTTACCATGCAGTTTCAAGCATTGATAATCAAAAAATTGGGGAACTGTTTTTTGAACTGGTGGATCCATTATTGTCCTATGTTGTGTTTAAAGTCAATAAAAACGACAAACGATGCGTTTCCCCGGGAGAAACAATCTATGCACCAGAGAATGCATTTTTTGAGTTAATTGATTGCAAAACCAATATTCAAAAAAACAAAGGTGTTCAAATTTTTATCAATGGTGAAAATTCACCGCGTTTGCTGGTTCGTCCATATACAACTATCGACTGGAACGCGCTAACAAAATATGCCCGACACAAAAAAAAGCAACGATATCGACTGGATATAGAACGTGAAAGTCTTTTACTGGGCACAATTTATATTGAAATTGATCCCTTGCGGGTAGATCATTCAACTATATCAGTGATTGAGTCGTCCCAGGGGCCTGTTTATCAATGAATGAAAGAACTTATCCAAAAATACGAACAAAAACTATACCAGGCTGGCTTAGTTTCAACAGGTAACGCAGTTATTGGCGCATTGGATGATGAATGTGTTTGGAATCAATTTCACGATAAACGTCCTGATCTTGAAAAAATCCTCACCAGCCTGCCAATCAATGCGCTAATATTTGCAAAACCTGCCATGCCTTTTGGCCCGATTATTGATAATCTGTCAGCCAGTGCCAATGAAACCATTTGTCCCCAAGATACAGAAAGCCGAACGTTTCTACATGAAATTCCCATTATTCGGCAGTGGGATCGAAACAAGATTATTCAAGGGCTTTCCCATAGAAAAGCAGTTATTGTACCCCAAATGGGTGTCATAGCAACTGGCGCATTAACCCCAGAACAGGCATTTGTGGTTTATAGTTCATTATGCTTTGCCTGCTTTGTGGCTTTTTTTAGTGAAAAATGCCAACGTGCATATGAAAAACAGCTTACCCAAGCAGAACGTGATAGTATTTATTCATTGATGGCATATTATAAAGACCTGCCAACAAGAATGCCGCATTTGAAACAAGGCCCATTTCAAAAACCCGATACAGTCTATAATGCCATAACAGAGGTGGGGTATCACACAGTGTCTTATGGACTGGTAGATTCATATTTTGGTAATGTATCCTATGAATTGGATGGTATTTTGTATATCAGTCAGACAGCCAGTTCACTGGATGAACTGGCTGGTCAGATAGATCCATGCCCGCTGGATGGGTCATCATGTGCAGCAATCACAGCATCAAGTGAGTTTTCAGCGCACAAAAAAATTGTGTTGGATAACAACTATCAGGCAGTTTTGCATGGCCATCCCAGGTTCAGTGTTGTGATGTCTTTGTTTTGCACCCATCGGAACTTATGCCACAACAACAATCAATGTCATACCCATTGCAATAAAAATAGACAAATCCAGGATGTGCCGGTTATCCCAGGAGAGGTAGGCTGTGGACCATATGGACTGGTTCATACCTTACCCAAAGCGTTTAAAGACAGTAAATCGGTGATTGTGTATGGGCATGGTGTTTTTACTGTGGGTGAAATTGATTTTATCTCAGCATTTGAACGTCTGGCAAGAACTGAAAAAATGTGTCAGGATGAATACTTTAGGTTGCTTAAAAATTAGGCATCCTTAATATTCCAGTTAACACTTTTGCGAGTACAATTTGTCTTACGTAGAGACGCACGGCTGTGCGTCTCCGAGCGAAGAAAGGATAAACATTTTTTTGTTATTAATTGTCAAAGAATTGACCGACCTTTCTTCGCCCAGAGACGCACAGCCGTGCGTCTCTACAAATGGAAATACAATAACAATTTTGCAAAAGTGTTAACTACTTTTCAGCAGATATGAAGGATGCC
>Ga0272440_1004264_pt1 | contig 10323 bp, 6 predicted proteins | sample SSMMMBAug17_FD_192440 | JGI IMG/M metagenome (GOLD analysis project Ga0272440, IMG submission 192440) | Marine sediment archaeal communities from Little Sippewissett salt marsh, Falmouth, MA, United States - SSM-MMB-Aug17 | ecosystem: Environmental > Aquatic > Marine > Wetlands > Sediment ... | reverse complement strand
GATTCGGCTCCATCCCAAACAATAGCAGCCATTCCACCAGATTGTTGGATAAACTTTGTGAGTTTTCCACGGGCTGATCTTGAAATCAAATCCAAAAAATATAATAAATTTGATTTTCCAGTGCCATTTGGTCCAATAATTATATTAAGATCCCCTGGCATCCAGATTATCCTTCGAAGAGAACGAAAATTTTCTATATTCATTTGTTTAATTTTCATTTTCATTATTTACTCTATTGTTTTTCAGTTATAGAGGCCTCATTAACAATACCTATAACCCGACCATTACAATAAAATACCCCTTCCACCCTTTCTATGGAAGGACCCTGCCCATCATTTTTGAAAGCAATCGACCGGAACCATCTTATCTTTGTTTCGTTGATGACACACATCGTACCAGAGTTCCAAAATGGATGACGCAACCTGAGGCTGAATCTTTTTCGCTCTCACAACATCCCATTATCGATCCTTTTGCAATATTACTAGCGCATCAGATGATTAAAGATGTTTTCAAATCTGATTTTATTTTTTGATACTTTCGACCCAATTTTATTTCAAAAGGAGGTCGAAAATGAAACACACGCAAATTCCACTGCTCCGAAAAAAAGAAAAGCAGCTCGGAGTAATCAATTCTCAGGAATTTCAAAATGAAATCATTATTATCATGGCTAAAATGATTTTTCAATTTATTAAATTATAAATTAAAACTACTCAACATCAGGAGGTTTCAAATGCAATTTGTAAAAGATCAGAGAATCACTGATTCTCATCATAAACGCGCAGCTTTGATCGATTGGTACTCGGTATCAAAGGGATTATGTCTGAAATGGAGTTATCCATTCTTAAAATGCGACTTCAGGAAGGCGCTATTCTAAAAACGAAACGCGGTGAGCTTAAATTTCTGCTTCCCCCTGGATACATCCATGATCACAACAGCAAAATTGTTCTTGATCCGGACAAACGTGTTCAAAATGGTATCCAACTCATGTTTTCACAATTCAATGCCCATACCAGTGTTCGACAACTTCTTCAGTGGTATAAAACCAACAATGTCTCCTTTCCTGTTCGAAGGGTTGGTCTTAATAATCCGATTGTCTGGGAAATTCAACATGAGTGTTGATTATACCCTGCCACGGCTTTCATCAAATGGAATTCCGCCGCCAATTAAATGTGTAGTTCTATACTAATGCTGAACGGGTATTGAAATCATGTCAAGGATGATGAAGTTAAGCCTACCTGACATGAATGACAACACGAAATCCAACATCCAAACTCCTTGCTGAAGATTGATTTCTATCTCGCATCGAATTTCGAATATAAACTGGTTCACTGGTAAATCCGCCACCACGAATTGATGAATAACCATTATAACTGTCCTCACACCACTCCCATAAATTGCCTGTCATATCATATAGTCCGAATGCATTGGGTAAAAGCTGACCAACCGGTGCTATAGATGCATACCTGTCATTGCATTCATGAAATTGATAATCTGGAATCCCCAATGCTTCTTTCATTGATTGATCTGCAATATTCGCATACTGACAAGCTTCATTGGATTCATCACCCCAATACCACATAGTTTTACTACCTGCCCTGGCTGCATACTCCCACTCGACCTCATGCGGAAGTCTAAATATAAATTCATCTTTTTTGTTTTTAGAGTTCAACCAATCAATGAAAGCTCTGGCATGATCAAAACTCACACAAGATATTGGATGTTTATCTACTAACGTTCTCTCCTTTAATTGACCATTACAACTGATATTTAGATTTTTTTTTGTGATCTCTTTATCATTATTCATTTCTTTGACATATTGCATATATTCATTGACAGTGACCTCATATTTTCCCATCCAAAAACCTTTCACGCAAACATATTTGCCTGAAGATTCATCTCCAAATTCCTTTTGATAAACATCCTCACCAACCTTTCGTATTAAATACTGTTTTTCTTGATCCGTCTGTCCTATCATAAAGCATCCTCCTGGTATCCAAATAAATGGCATATTTGTTATTGGTTCTGTCAAGGTTTTACGTGATGTTGTGTTTGAAGGAAAAAACCATATGATACAGGTTATCAAAGAAATCATAACAATAAGCCAACGCCATTGGCTTAAAATAGGCCTATCATAATCAGGCTTTAATAATGAAATGATCTTTGGAATTTTTACTGATAAATCATTTCGCATAAACGTTACAAAAATATGATCATTAAATAAGGGATCTTCCATATCTTTGGGCTTGATTTGTTTAAAAAAATGTCGTCCAAGTTGCCTGGAATTCCTTTTCGAGTTCACAGCATAATCTATGGCAAACGTGTTAACGGGTTTCTCATTTGCCGTTAAAAATAATTGATACAATGCCTGTCTTACTGCTTTTTCTTTTTTTCGTGGCATATCCTTGATTAAATCATTCCTGAGCCAGGATGGCATATTGCCATGTCTAAACCAAGGGAGACGAATTAATTGCCTTAGTAAGTCAAAATCATATAATTGTTTTTTGTCTGTTCCTTTAAGTTGATATCCTAAATACAATGTCAACTGCCAAATCAATTCTGGATATACAGCACAAGCACACAACCAATCATAACCCTTTGAACCGAGATATGATTTGAGTTGTGATCGCAATGCTATAATTTCATTTTTTTCAATTTCTTCATCAGAAAGCATTTTTAAAGGGTTCATGCGACATAATTCTGGTAAGGAAGATACAGGGGCTAGCATATGGGAGGGTATATCATTTAGAACAATTTGCCACTGGTCTGCAAGAATAGACATCCCTTTTTCATCTGCAGGCAAGACCATAAAATTCCCACGAGAGAAAGGTTTGACATACTGATTCACGTAACTCGTGTCTGGCATTAATATTGCTCGATTGGTCCACCTTTGAAACAGGTTAACCCATCCTGCAAGTTCGCCAGTAATGGTGTTTACAAACCCAGTCCCATTAGAAAAGATAATTAATGAATGATTAGGGTACATATCATTTAATTGTGATAATGTGACATAGGTTTTGAATTGATCTTTGCCCCCATAACAAACTTGTGGATCGCCATCAAAATAATACATGGTCACCATGACACCATTGTCAAGCAACCTTGCAATTAATGCGTGGACGAAATCTGCCTGATGATCATGATGGGTCACACGATCAATCAGTATAAGATACTCAGGCAAAGTCACTGAATATGCCATTACCGGGCTAAATAAACCGCTTTTGGAGACTGTTTTTCGAACTGTCTTCTGAGTATCAAGACGATTGGATAGCATTTTTGTGTGTTTTCTTAATTTTTGGGCTATTCTAAAAAAATGAATAGATTTAAATAAATGCGGTTCAGGTTCTTTTACAAAAAAGGCTGATATATCTACATCTGAATTTGAATATTGATGCTTTAAATAAAGTGTAGCATGATTAAATCGCCACCAACGAATCATACATCCAATCAAAAGCAGTAACGTAGCACCCAAAAAAAATCCAATTACAGAATACCTGAGATTGATTAAACAAATCATCCAAGTTTGTATACTTTGACAGATTTTTTGAAGCAATGAATGAAATATTGGTGGCGTATAAAATTCTGTGGCTTCCGGATAATTATCAATGTAATTGGCTTGAAGAGATCGTGTTATTTGATCGACATTAGACACAACAGAGTCCTGATTTTTGAAGGCAGGTTCAGTTTCATCTGACCCATCGTATAGTTTAGAATGTGTTATTGGATTTACATTAGATAACACAGTTTTCGATTCTTTGAAGGCAGATTCATTTTTAATTTGCAAATTATCATGTTTAGAACTTGTTACTTGATTGGCATTAGATGTGTCATGATCAATTGTTGTGAGGATATTTTGATTTCCTGTACTTTTTTCAAATTTTTGAGGTTGCAAATTTGTTGTCTGGCTGTCGTAAATATTTTCTATATTTGTTAACGGGTTTTGCGTTGATGTTGGTTGTATCAGGACAAAAATTCCTGCAATCATACATAAAACAACGCACTGGGTAAAATATCTAAATAATAGATTTGGGGTTTGTTTGATCTTTTTTTCAGAGTTTATATCTGGCTTTATTTTAGCCACAGGTAACAGGCAACACCATGTTTTGAATCGATAATTAAAATCTTCCAGTTGATCCGGTGTCTTGCATATCATAGGGCCGATAAATGATGAAAACTGATCGATTTGTTCAGGTAGTTTATTGTCAGCCGAAAGTCTTAGCAAAAGTTCTTGGATATGGATAAATTGATCTGTCCCAATGGGATATCCAACTTGTCGGAGGGTTTCAATAAACGCAAACAAATCATCAAAAAAATGATCGTCTATTTGTTTGACAGCCATTTTTCAACAACTCTTTTGGCAATGGGTAAATCATCTTTTGTTTTGATAAGAATAGAATAAAGTGTTTGCTTAACCCTTTCCTTGTCCTCTCTAATTGGATTTTTCGTTGAAGAATGCTTTCGAAGCATCTGTAGCCATATTAGAAGCTCTGCTGTAGAAGGTCTTTTTGTGATACTATGACGTTGGTTTCTTAATTCATAAAAAAGCGTAAGCGCATCCAATAAAAAATCATCGTCATGAAGGTCTACCATATCTTTCAGTCGTTGCAACACAATATGACGCATCTCATCCAAATCTGGAAATGGGATATGATAATACACACAACGCCTGAGAAATGCATCAGGCAAATGTTTTTCTGAATTGCTTGTAATAATAACCACTGGATAACAATCAGGATGTGCCTTTATTCTGGCATTGTTCAGCTCAGGAATTTCAAATTCACAGGTCTCGATTTCATGTAACAGATCATTGGGAAAGTCCCTCGGGGCTTTATCAATTTCATCTATCAACACAATGCTTCTTTTTGGCTCAGAAAAAATCGCATGATGTTTGACTAATTTCGTATCATAATCGTTTTCAATCTTATGAATATCTTCTGTTGTATTGGATAAAAGTATGGCCTCTCCCAAAGCATTATATTTAATAAAATCAGTGCCATTCCTGAGTTTTTCACCCGTTTGTGCAGCATGAAATCGGGCCAATGCGTTATAGGTATAAAAAAGGTCCGTTGAAACGCTGGTTGACTTTGTGTGAAACACCAAAGGTCCATTTAATTTCAACTCCCATACAATACGTGCTGCTAATTGCGTTTTACCAGTGCCTGGTTCTCCAGTGATTAGTAATGGTTGATTTGTGTATAATGCCACGTTGATGGCATCGGCCAGCTCTGGTTTCACAAAGTAATGTTTTGATTGAGTATATTGATAGGTTCGATACGAAGGCAAATCTTGTTGTTCAGGCGTTTGTCGCCCTGAGACAATATAGTGAAAAGGCATTATAAGCTCCTTTCATTGAAGTCTTGATCGATTTTTAAACAAATGGGGGTTAATTCACTGATCAGCGTACTCATAGGAAGTGTTTGGTTCTGTTCATATAATGTATTGATCACAGGCTGGAAATCTTGATGCCTTCCAAACCCAAAATCATGAACCATTAAATCGATCCAATCCAATGTGTCCTGATAGGAGATACTGGTCATCTCTTTGGCAAGGTATGTGTCAAAGTTGTCTTTTATGTGCATTATTATGGTATCTTTAATTGGTTTTAACGTGCGGGATTTGAAAAAAAATCGTTTTCGTTTACGGGGTTGTTTGTATAATACTAATAAACAAACAATAAAAATTGATCTGGTATGAATAACAGGCCATTCTTTCCAAAACGTAATAAAATCATTTATTTTATTGATATAGGTTGAATGATCCTTCGTATGAGCATCAACACATATTGTCGAATAGATTAATGTCGGCTGAATAGACTGTGTCATTTGTGTATGAATGATATCATGAGAACATAGCTTGTTTTCCTTGCATACTTTTGATGCGAGTTCCTGGTAGATGCTTTTGATTTTTCTATCATCATTTGGCTCTGGCCATTTAATGGCTTTAACCAATAGGCCAGCACCCTTTTCCTGGCCAGTCATATAATCATACCATTGATGCTTTTCTAAACACAGAAAGAATTCTTTTAAGCATTCATTATGATTCCCATGAAAAATACAAATTGCATGTTTATTATCCTGGTTTAGTGTATTGGATACAGTTTCAAAAAAAAAGTCATTTTGATGATCGCGATCAATTAGATACGAATAATCTTTTCTATCCAGATTGGATGTGAGATTTGTATAGTCTTTATTAGATTGATAAGATCGTTCTCCAGTGATAAGCGTACAAAGCTCTTGGCACTTCATTTCAAATGAATCCGGTTGTGTAAAATCTGCATACTGAAAGAATGTTACTATTGGATCTATATTCGTACAGGGGTTGAGCAAGATAGGAATCACACGTAAATCATGGGGGTGTCTAGGAATAGCCAGCCTATATTCTTTTTGACACATATCTGATTGAAAATAAGTATCAGTCATGACCATGATAAAAACTTGTGAATCACAAATCTTTTGAGTTAAAACATAAAGCCAGTCTTCACCGGGTTCAATGTTTTCATCAAAAAAGCATTGAATATTATAGTCAAGCAGTTTATGATATAGTCTATTTGTGAACTCTTTGTCTTCATGACTATAGCTGATAAAAATCTTGCTCATTATAAATAAGGTTATCCTTATAATCATTACTGTATGGTTAATTTGGTGGTTTATTCAACTAATAAATTATTTGACTTTATATAGATTAGATGATTTTTGTCAAGCATTTTTACCCTTAAAGATGATAATAATATATGTGAATCAGCATATATATATCTTATGAAAAATAAGCATGTATTTGACGCATAAATAATTTGATTATATGTGTTATAAACAGTTTTTCAATTAGTTATGACTATAAAAACATTACTTTCCCATGAAAGACAGCATCCATGAGAGTAAACCAAGATAAAATGAGTTTATTTGTGATGATCATTCTCATCTCTTTTCATTCTATATCTATCTATGCGACAACTCCATCCGATCGATTTTTTCAAACAGGACATTCTAACAGAGTTACTAGTGTTTGTTTCAGTCCTGATGGAAAATATATATTGTCTGGCAGTAATGACCGCACAATAAAAATGTGGGACATCAAAACCGGCAAAGTTATCCGAACATTTCAAGGTCATTCATCTCATGTCAATTCAGTTAGTTTCAGTCCGGATGGACATCATATCGTTTCCGGAAGTACAGACAAGACTGTAAGGCTTTGGGAATCGAAGACAGGCGAACTTATCCGAATATTTCAGGGGCATTCAGGTAGTGTCAGTTCAGTTAGTTTCAGCCCGAATGGTCTGAACATCGTTTCCGGAAGTCGTGACGATACTGTGAAGCTCTGGGAATCGGACACCGGAAAGACCATCCGTACATTTCGGGGACATTCATCAAATGTTTTATCAGTGAGTTTCAGCCCGGATGCCCATCGCATAGCCTCCGCAAGTGCTGACAAAACTGTAAAACTCTGGGAATCGGACACCGGAAAACTTCTCCGAACAATCCAGGACTCTCGCTTACCAGTGAGCTTTAGCCCGGATGGCCAGCTCATCGCTTCGGGAAGTTTAAAAAGAACTGTGAAACTTTGGGAAACGGACACAGGTAAACTCATTCGAACAATTAGGGGCCATTCAGAACGTGCCAGAACAGTGAGTTTTAGCCCGGATGGAAAGCAAATCGCTTCCGGTAGTGATGACAAAACTGTAAAGCTTTGGGAAACAAACACCGGCAAACTCATTCGATCATTTCAGGGACATTCTGGTTTTGTCAGATCAGTGAGTTTCAGCCCGGATGGACAGTACATCGCTTCCGCAAGTGTTGACCATACTGTGAAGATCTGGGAAACAGACACTGGCAAACTCATCCGGACACTTCAGGGATACTTAGATCCTATCAGAGCAGTGTGTTTCAGTCCGGATGGAAAACACATCGCTTCCTCAGGAAATGATAATGCTGTGAAACTTTGGGAATCAGACACCGGCAAACTCAACCTAACATTTCAAAGACATTCTGATACTGTCAGATCAGTGAGTTTCAGCCCGGACGGCCAGCGAATCGCTTCTGCAGATGATGACAAGACTGTGATGATCTGGGAGTCAGACACAGGCAAACTCATCTTAAAATTTCAAGGTCATTCTGACAGCGTCAAATCAGTAAGTTTCAGCCCGGATGGAAAGCACATCGCTTCTGGAGGTTCTGACGATACTGTGATGATTTGGGAATCAGACACAGGCAAAATCATGCGAGAATGTTGGGGGCATTTATCTACTGTCAATTCAACAAGTTATAGCCCTGATGGGAAAAAAATTGCTTCTGGAAGTATTGACAGAACTGTAAGACTTTGGGAATCTGACACAGGTAAACTCATCCGGACATTTCGGGGACATGCTGATGATGTCAGATCAGTAAATTTCAGCCCGGATAACCAACGAATTGCTTCTGGAAGTAGTGACAGAACTGTAAAACTTTGGGATTCTGATACCGGCAAGCTTATCCGAACATTTCAGGAAGATTCATATGTTGAATCAGTGAGTTTTAGTCCTGATGGCAAGCGCATTGTCTCTGGAGGTAGTGACAATACAGTAAAACTTTGGGAATCTGATACAGGCAAACTTATCCAAACATTACAAGGACATTCAAGAGATGTCCTATCAGTAAGTTTCAGTCCGAATGGGCAGCGCATCGTTTCCGGAAGTTATGATAACGAGATACGGATATGGAATTTACAAAACAATGAAACCCAAGTGATTATTAATTACTTACCCAATAATGAATGGCTGTCATTCCAACCAGGTAGCCTAAGCTACATGTCATCTCAAATGGGAGACCATTATGTTGGGATTCGCTACAACAATAATACCTATCTTTGGAAACCCCTTTCTGAGTTTCGATATCAATTGAAAATGAACTTATCAGATTCCCATTTTGTCACCATTCTTTCTCCTATGAATAACGATCGTACATATCAAAAAAAAATTTCCATACAAGTAATGATTACAAATGGGCTTGTACCTGTAAGAGAAACAAAAGTATTTATCAATTATAAGGATCAAACTGATCAGTGTCTGATGCTTGATCCCTTAAAAAAAGATCGAATATGTCAGTATTATATCCCTTTACACCAAGAAAAAAATATTATTCGATTGGTTGCCATTCAAGAAAATAAAAATAGCGCATATGATGAAGTTGTTGTTTATAGAGATATGAAATAATGGGTGATGGCTGTTTGGCTCAATTTTCACATCGATTGATCATTTTGAATGAAACTGATATATAATAGTCGTTCAATTAATTTGTAGCACACTGATTGACAAGATGTCTAAGGACAAGTATTTGTTTTAATATTAAAAATTTAATATGCAACCATAGTAAAACTAATCTATTTGACACATGATTTATCTAATGATAATGTGCTATAAAAAATTTAACAATTAATTAGTCATGAAAGACTATATCCATGAAACTAAATCTTGATAAAATAAGTTTTTTTGTGATGATTATGCTCATCAATTTTAATACGATAACGACCTTTGCCACAACTACATCCAATATATTTATTCAAGTGGGTAATACTTATGTTGAACAAGTCTGTTTTAGTCCTGATGGAAAAAAATTAGTGTCTGGTGGTTTTGAAATAAATATGTGGGACATCAACACTGGCAAAGTTATTCGAATATTTCAGGGGGAGCTAGGTAGATCCAGCTCAGTGAGTTTCAGCCCAGATGGACGGCATATCGCTTCTGGAGGTTTATTGGGGGGTACCATTAAACTTTGGGAAGTGGATACAGGAGAATTAATCAGAACATTTCCGGAACATGTACGTAATGTCTTTTCACTCGGTAGCTTTGATTCTGTGGATGTCTTTTCATTCGGTAGCTTTGATTCTGTGTGTTTTAGCCCAGATGGCCAACTCATAGCTTCCGGAGAAGGCAGTACTGTAAAGCTTTGTTATACAAACATAGGACGATTCATTCGTATATTTAAAGGACATTCAAAGAGTGTAAATTCAGTAAACTTCAGCCCGGATGGCCACCGAATCGCTTCAGGCAGTAGCGACACAACAGTAAGGCTTTGGGAAACGAACACAGGAAAACTCATCCATACATTTAAGGGGCATTCAGAAAGTGTCAGGTCAGTGAGCTTTAGCCCTAATGGCCAGCACATTGCTTCTGGAAGCTCTGATGAAACTGTGAGGCTTTGGGAAACAAATACTGGCAAAATCATCCGTACATTTAAGGGGCATTCAGAAAGTGTCAGGTCAGTGAGCTTTAGCCCTAATGGCCAGCACATTGCTTCTGGAAGCTCTGATGAAACTGTGAGGCTTTGGGAAACAAATACTGGCAAAATCATCCGT
>Ga0272440_1004262_pt1 | contig 10323 bp, 13 predicted proteins | sample SSMMMBAug17_FD_192440 | JGI IMG/M metagenome (GOLD analysis project Ga0272440, IMG submission 192440) | Marine sediment archaeal communities from Little Sippewissett salt marsh, Falmouth, MA, United States - SSM-MMB-Aug17 | ecosystem: Environmental > Aquatic > Marine > Wetlands > Sediment ... | reverse complement strand
CCCCAAAACCCCAAAACCCCTAGTTATAATATTATAATAATATAAGGATTGTAATATTATAATAATATAAGGATTATAATATTATAAAAACTGAAAATTGAAAAGAGTTGGAGTTGGGGGTTTCAGATTTTAAATTTTGATCAGTTGTCTTCTTCCATCTCCTTGTCTTCTTGAAGGTTGTTGGAAGGTTGGATCTCAGAGTGCTGGATCATAGCATCAGCGTCAAACACGTTATGTTCACCTGGCTGTCCTTGGGGTTAGCCAGCGCTGGTCAGTTCTCTCACGTGATCTTAGTCGTTGGCTTTGTCCTTAATCGTGAGCACTCCTCCATGAGCTTGATCGGTGACGCCAAAGACAACAAAGTCGTTGGTTGGGTCGTACTGGTTCAGCTCATTTGCAGAATTTGGAGATTGCTAAGATAACATCTCGAGCTAATTCTTTGGCATGGTTTAGAAACTTTCGTCGTTCATTGGAAGTCTCTGGAGTCCGCCCGTGGAGATAGCAATATCCTAATTCTTATCGAATTGAGCCTTCTTATCGTGAATGATCTTTGCCTGGAGCAGCTCTCTCTCCTTCTGGTAGCTGTAGTATTTGAAGGTGGCCACAACAATAACGAACACAAGCAGCATGATAGCGACGGTAACGATGACAGTAGAAACAGTGTTGTTGATTTCCGAGTAAACAACTTAGGGATTGCTTTTTGTGTTGTTGACGTAGATTTGGTCGGTCTTGTTGTCAAAGCCAATGTCAACATCTGGGTTGAACACGTCACCAGTCTCATAATCTTAATTGGTCTCAGTCGAGGTAATAACAACTGGGTCGTAGCCAGGAGCTGTTACAATTCCATCGCTGATGATCTGAACGCTACCTGCAGCGACATCAAGGATTGGTGCTCCAAGATTGACTTTCCCAGTAGCAAATGCTTTTGTTTGCTTCTCTTGAAGTTATTCAAGTTCACTTGAAGACTCAGCTTCTAACTCATAGTTGACTACCAGAGAGCCTTGGTAGACGCTGACGACCTTGATCGTTGAGGCATGGATTCCAAGAGATCCTGCGAGCCTGTCAATAAACTTGGTTGTTCCACCATCGGCAAAGAACTCTTCCATGCTCCACTCCATTCTGACCATACTCATCACCGCATTTCTGGGTCCTATATAGACCTAGCAACCAGTATTAAGATAGAATTCAAGGATGTTTTTGATGGCTAGATACCTGTTTTCTCCGCAGAACCTTTGTCTGATAGGTCCATAGTTCTAGATGCCTTCTTCCCATTGGTTCATCTCAATATACTGTCCACCAACCTTGATCTACTTCGCCTCAGCACTCGGGAAGGCGATTCTCACAGTAAGTCCAACACCAGAGCTTTGAGCCAAGAGAAGGTAGTTTTACTCCAAGGCTGGTGAGCCAGTGTAGGTTACATCGTACACAGCTCCCTTTGGTCCATAAATGATGGCTGGGAATCTCTGGAGCCTCTCTTGCCTGTTGTAGAAGCCATCCCAGTTGTGGTCTTTCTGAGCATTAAGCTTGTTATTAATCTAAGTTCCTTGCATTGCCACGTAAATGGGCTGGCTCGCTCTGTCTAATTTGTCGTAATCAAGACTTTCAAACATCATTAGACCCAGATTATCTTCCTAGCAGATGTAGGCATTCATTTTTCTCTAGTACAAGCAATTAGACAGGTATGGAGAGAAATTTTCATTGTTTGATATGATCTGGAAGTCTGAGAAAGTCTTTGAAGGTCTGCTCCCGTACCATCTTGTTCTCTTGAAACTGAAGATGGCGTTCAATGGTCCTGTGCAAGGGAAGTTGCCGCACATTTCAAGGACAGCCCACTCTTGAGGTGGTGCCCTAAGGTAAGCAACTGCTCCATCTTCAACATCAATGAATTAAGTGTCATAGAACTCGTGGATAAAGATGGTGTCCCAAGTCTCATCATTGAATCCGATTGCAGCTTGAATCTTTCCTTCTCTGGTTCTTGGGCTGAAGTACATGAATTTGTTCTCGTCAAAGATTGCTCTCATTCTCCACGATCCTGTCGACCACTGCTTGTAGAATGGCAGCTCACAGATGACAGCATGGGTTGGCTTTCCATTTTCAGTGACCTGAGCGTTGATCAAGGCATACTTGTGTGACTTGAAGCAGAAACCATTGAGCTGTCCTGTACTATTGACTGGACAGTCTTGAATGTCAGACTCACCATAGAAATTGGATTTGCTGATTTCAACGACGTAATCCGTGTAGACATCAGCTCCAGTTGCTAGATTTGCGGTAAACCCTTCAAAGTTGTCAAGAGTATTGATGTGAGTAATCTACACCTTCTTTGAAAACTAGAATGAGGCGAGTCCATGATGGGTACATTTGTAAGTATTGAAGTGGGAGCCAGCATAGCAAGTACTCTAAGAAGGGTCGTAAGGGTCAACTTCGATTTGGACACCGTAGCCACCTCCGAGACCTTTGACTGAGTGGACTGTGTTGTTTCTGAAAAGTTCTTGGGTGTCTTCCTTGCCGCATTGGTGGCCTCTTGTGGTGAAACCTCCAAAGCCAGCACCCGCAACTATGCTATTCGTCACTCTCAAATCAGTACACTTTTACTCCAAGAATGTACATCCGAGAACTCCTCCTCTTGGCTCGTCTGGAGCTCGCTCAGGGATTCTTCCGACTAAGCTGTTGTCCAAGGTGCAGTTAGTAACTCCGTCAAAGGTAACTCCAATTCTTGTGAAGTAATAAATGACGTTTCCACTCATGTAGACATTGGCCGAGTCCCTAACCTTGATACCCCATCCAAGTCCGTGGTGAATCGCACAATTAGTAATCGAATGGGAATATGCAGAAGTTTGTTCAAATCTGAGTCCAGCATTCTCTGAGTCTTTCTGAGAAACATTGTACAGCTCGACGTTGTCCAAAATTGTCTGTCCATTTCTTGTCATGAGAGTGAAATCAATATCGTTCATTTCTAGGATTGAAGCTGTCGTAAATGTTGCTCCCTGGATGTTTCCTGGCGAACCAAGAATCCTCACGTTTCTAGTCAGCAACAGAACTTCGCACCTGATATCAAAGCCGTACTTAGATTCGGTTGAGGTTTCCTAGCCCCAATGGTAGAACTCGAGGGGAGTGTTGAATGTGATGACTCCAGACTCAGGGCTGTATCTCAGAACTTTTCTGTCGTCGGTGGCGTCGTGAGTGTAAGTCTAGGATACTAGAGCGATTTCATCACCTGCTTGGATGTCAAGCCAGGGTTCCACAACAATTTGAGTGTCTCCGGTGAAAGCTTCTTTCTTCAGTCTTGTCATATGTCCTCCTCTGGATTTTCCGTACATCTTAACCTTTCCAACGTTAGCAAGCGCTTTGTTGCCCGTGTAAATGTCGTTGCTGATGGCAAGGGTTTCGCTGTTTCTGTCTCCGTGAAGGATGATCTCAGCCTTGCTTTGGAATGGTTCCTCCTCGGTACCAACTAGCAGTTAGCCCGCCCTGACAAAGAGAAGGCCGGTGTTGAGGACTCTGTCAGTTCCATCTTCAAATCTGAGGATTCCATTGACTTCAATCATTGCCAAGATAGGGGTCTCCTCGATATCCAAGATAAGATCCCAGTCTGCCCTTACCTCAATGGAGTCGCCCTCCTGTGGGAGTGTACCATCAGGCCAAATGCTGGCATCACTCCACCGCTTCTCTGTCTTGGGAACATCCTCGTCTTCAACATCCTCCAGACAATCATCTAAGCACCTCTGCCCATGAAGGTGGATCTTTTGGATATCCATTCCGTATTTCTTGGTATCTCCGCTGATAATGAGGTGGATTTAGCGAGTCTCTGTATCGTTGTACACAATATTTTGTCCATGCGAGCCAGAAGTAAGCCAGTTGGTTGGCATTGTTTCGTTTTTAATTATTTCGTCTCCATTTTAAACATCAAGGATGACTCTCTTGTCTGTGAAATTGTGGATGATGTAGATTGGATCATCATCGACCTCGAAGTTCTAGGAGGGGACGATGTCAATGTCTTCGAAGTCAATTCCTACGCTCCAGTGCACCTTAAACTTATGGCCGGTCACAAGGACAGGGACTGTATTCATGCCTGGGTCTCCTGGCATTGTAAACTCTATCTCTCCGTAATTTGAATTATCATCTAGGTAAACTTGCAGCTCTTCTTCTGTCATGTCGCCTATTATGGCATCATCCATCGGGACCACGAACATGCTCTGCATGAAGAAGGGATCTGATGGAATAGGGGCTTCAAAAGACACTCTTCTGAGCCTAACTGTGCTATCACAAATGACACCATCATATACTTCATAGTTGAGGGTGCACTCAGGCATGGCTTCAAGATGACTGTAATTGTGAGTCGCCCAAGTTTTAGGACCAAGTCCAGTTAGAGTTCCATCAATATCATAGAAGATAGCTTTCCAGGGAACTGTGTAGACAATTCGCTTGGTCACAGTTGCTTCGTCAATATAGAGCTCGCTCACATTGTGCTGTCTGGCTCCATCATCTCTGGTCGGGATCATTATACAATGAGAGCAAGTTCCAAATGCAGCGGCATTATTGAAGTTGTAATTGTAGAAATGTGCGCCAACCACTCCAAAGTTCTCACTTCTTGAAGTGATGATTCCGTTTGGTGAAGCTATGTTAATCCAGTCATCGTCGTTTGACTAAGTCTTTCCGATAAAGAGGCCACCTCTCACCTGGGGTTCTCCAAGTGCATAGTATTTTGCTACTGATATTTCAACACCTGCCAGGAGATTGTCGGCGCATTTGAAATCGTGGAGTCTGATGTCAGAGACATCCTTTGCAATCAAGCAGTTTCTGCCGTTCTTCCAACCAGTGAAGTTGTAGAAGTAGTCGGTGTAGGGTCTGTTCTCGTGGTAAGGATCGTCGAGGTTATTTCCGTCGTAACTTGGAACGAGCTCGCACTCTTTCTCTCGAGAGATCATGCTATGGAAAATTCTTGTTCCGTATCTGCCAACTGAATGAGCATGGTTGTTTCTGTTCTCTCCCATCCTCTCTCCTTCTGGGCAAATTTCAGTGTTTGCTGATGGTCCAATGGAATGGATCTGGAGGTCGTACCAGAATCCATATCTGTCAGATCCTGCAGCATGGTTTCCCACAAGATTGTTCATTGGTCCAGTCATCCAGACGCAAGCTGGAGTTTGATCAGTATTGAGGAGACTCATGGATCGTTTAATGTTGATGAGCAGGTTGTTTGAGATCATATTGTACCTTTCGATGCCGTCTTCCATGAAGATTGCGTGGCCCATTATGTCGAAGCCAACATTCCAGTCGATAGTAAGATACCTCACAGCGTGGAGAGTGATCATCCTGTTGAAGCTTGTGTGGCAAGAGATACCTTTGATGTACGATTTAGCGACTGTGCCGATCATATGGTGATGGATACTATATCTTCCAACCTTGAAAGCTTGACCTGTCTGGTACAGCTCGATGTACTCGATCCTTGAGACCAATGACTCATCTCCTTCAGAGTGCAGGAACATGTTGGCACCGTATTGGTTATCTTCGGAAGTAGAGTTGTCTCCAACAAATTTAACATTTCTGGACAGAAGCCCTACTTCAGCTCTCAGCTCAATGAAGTCATCAGGGTAGGTGGTGCCTCCATAGTACTCCATGACTCCAAGATGCTTGAATAGGAGTGGTTCATCAAGAGTTAAAATAACTTTTTCTGGATTTGCGCTGTTGACATCTGTAATGGTTCTCTTCTCTGCCTCTCTTCCGTTATAACTGGAAGAAGCAATTCCAATAACATCACCAGCCACCCAATCCACAGGCCCTTGCACGGTAATTTGGTTTGCATTAGCTTCGACTGTCTTGGCCAGGGAAGTCCAAGTCGGCTCTCTTTTAACTCCATGCATGTCCAACACACCATACCTGACTCCAATGACCTTGTTGCCGTAAACTGGGATGTAAGGATCTGACACATTTCCATGCATGGTGATCGTCAGCTTAGAGGTGTAAGGATGGGCTTCAGTTCCTACTTCCATTGTTCCTGAATTTACGAAGATGTAGTAGGCATCGAAGTACCTCTCGTGATTGGCATCGGCTTCAGGAGCAAAGATCAGGCTTCCTTCGACAACGATAGCATTTAGGATAGGGGTTGAGTCGATGTCGACGAGCAGGTTTAGGCCTTTTGGGATGTAAATTGACTCACCCTCCATTGGGGCGAACTCTCCTCCCCAGGTTGACTCCGCACTCCAAGCACTGACATACTTGAACTAGATTTTGTTTTGCGACACATAGCCTTGACCGTCGATGTAAATGGATTACGACGGAGGAATCAATCCTGGTCTTGGGCCAGTGGTGCAGGTAATGGTAGTCGTGGTAGAGGAGTCGACAGGGCAATCAATTCCATCGATTGTAATGGTGATTTTTGAAGAATCTGTTGGGAAGTTAGTTCCTGTGTAGGTAATCTAAGTTCCTCCTTCAACTGATCCATAGCGTGGCTCGACTTGCTCAAGTAAAGGAGTAAGGGTGTTTGTGTAAGTCACTGGGTTAAGATCCATGACGCTGTCTCCAACCAAATAGAGCTTAGCTGGGCACTGGTAAGTTGGGTTAGAGTCGTCAATAGTCTCGACACCTTAGAAGGAGATTTCTCTCATGGTGCATGCCTCCGTCACGTTGGAGTAGAACCTGTAGAATCTGTACTTTGGCTGGTCTTCTGGCTCATCCCATGTGTGGTAGTTCCAGCCCTCGTGGATGTTCAGGTCAGCTGAGAAGAGAGTAGTCCAAGTGGAGTTGTCGTTGGAGGCTTAGAATTTAAGCAGGCCAGCATACGCGTATTTGTCAAGGATGTCTCCCATGAAGTACTTAGCCTGGGCCAGCATACCAACGAATCCTTCTCTGAATTCCATTCCTTGGTAGCACTCATCTCCTTCTTCAGTGTAGTGCTCGAAAGTGATGTCCTTATCGAAGAGCATCGAGACATTTCCTCCAGTTCCGAAGTACCTGCCACTGTCAAGGTCACTTGTATCTGTGGTAATCCCGAAGTTTGAATCAGAATAAACAGTTGATAGAGATGGCAACGAACAGTAGAAATTGTCAGCATCCGATACTGATTTTGCAGCAGCATCGAAAGTACAGAGAGTATCGCACACTTTGACTTGGTTGTCAACTGGATTCTGATCCATAGCTGAGGCAAGACCAGCAGCCTGAATATTAAATTTGCAACCTCCTGCATAACTGCATTCTAAGCCGCTTGACTGAGATACGATAGTGATTGGATTCTCGATTGTTTACTCATTTACTGCGTAGTGGGCAACTTTGTCTGAGTTTTCGTAGAATAGCTTTGGGGCAGTGGCTGCTCCCAGGACTGGAATGCCGAGAGCCCAAGTAGCTGTCACTTGAGAGTCTGAATCAACCACGACGGATGTCGCATTGACTCCTCCAACACTGGCACCTATAGTGTAAGCAGCATCTTAGGTGAATTGGCTTCCTTAGAAAACTACTGTTGAGGAGGTCTTGGTCACAGATGTGATTGAAGGGAATCCGGCTGACTCCTGCTGCTCGTATTTGCATTTCAAATAGTCAGGTCCATCACAGTCATAGAGTGCTTGTCCAGCAAGGATTTGGAGGTTAGAGCCAGAGTTGATGGAAATAGGGGATGTTTCACACCTGAGGAGGCCATAAGCAATCATTTCTGCAGTCTCGCAGAGCAGAACCCCCATCTCAACCTTGAGCGAAATGTCAGTCTCTAGTGGTCCGGCTCCTTCAAGCTTAGCGTATATGACTGATCCTCCAACTGATCCGATCTAGGGAATAATCTCAATAAGTCTTGGCTGGAGCGAGAAATCAGTATTTTTAAGCACGTAGAGATTCTTTGGAGCTCCAACATCAAAGTAAATATCAACCAAGCCTGTAATGTTGGACTGTGGCACCCAGTTGATCGTGAAGATTGCTTCGTACTCTGTCACTGAGGTCGTCGTTTGCAGCTGGCCGTCGACATAGAGGACAACATTTGAAGTGTCTCCGGTGAAGCCACTTCCAGTTGCTTTGATCTGGTACTTGCTTGATGATAAATCGAAATCAGCCTAGACACTGGTCAAAGTAGGAACAGTGGTCAGGAATGTCATCTTGCAGGTTGTGGAGGTGTCACATTTGGCCTCTTCAGATGTCTTGAGGAAGACGACTAAGGTGGCAGAATCGGTGAAGCCGGACTTGTCAATTGTATCATCAACTCTACAGATGATTTCGGTGGATGAGGTCGACTCAACGAAGCAGTCAGTGCTTCCCACACCTCCATTGTAGCTGATTTAAACAGGGTTATCAGTAGCTTCGTCTCCAAAATTCCTTCCAGTGATCACGATCTGAGTACCACCATAGGGAGATATCTAGTTGGTGCTAACGCTTGTGACTTCTGCACTCACATCCAGAGTGAAATCTGAAGATTTAATAGTTCCAAAGGTGGTGTGGAGAATCTCGATGTCGAACATTCCACTGTAGGCACCTCCAAACATTGCAGTGAAAGACTTGGCAGCATCGTCCACCGAAATTACGTTCAAGTATTTAATGTAAGAGGGGTCATCTTGAGAAATAGCTGTCACTCTGAAATCTTCCTTTGCGAGAGTGTATGGGAACGTGTCGGTAATTGTGAAGGTAATTGGTCTCTTGAGGACTGGTGATGAGCTGGTTGGTACCATCGTGACGACTTGGTGCATTTCTGAGCGCAGTACAACTGTGATGGAGTTGTCGATGGTGGCTGGTTGCCCATTGATCGTGAGAATGACGTTAAGGGTTTGCCCTGCATCTGATTCACTGAAGGGATTCGTCTTGCATCCGATTTCAGCTCCGGAAACCCAGTGGTCGATAGTGCAAGTGGTGCTCTGCGAATCGCTGAACTTGAGTTCCACATCGTTTCCAAAGTCGGTCCAGGGAAGATTGGTTCCAGTGAAGAACAGATAGTTTCCTCCTAACAGGTTGAGAGGGGTATCGGGAGTGACCGCTGTCACTGTGCAATCAACATTCACCCCAGTCGCAGTCGAAGCTACTGGAATTTTTCCAAGCTTATGGATATAGTTGGGAAGGAAGTTGGCTCCGCAAGTCGGCTCCCTCTCAAGGATGCAGTCGACTCCAGTACTTGTAAGAGTTGACTCGACAATCTCGCAGTTGGTCTTGGCGAAGGTAATATTTCTGATGTCGGTCATAACTGAAGGGAGGTTGGTTCCAGTGATCACGACTTTCTTCGAGGCTAAGTCAAATGTGAACCCGCTGATTTCTCCCACGGGTTCAACGTACGCGAAATCGCAGTCTAGATTCTGGCACACAGCAGGGTATCCATCTACATGAACCGTCAACTGTGGAATATGCTCATACGTTTTGATCATCTCAAATGGAATTGGCTCATAGAAGACACTGGCATGATTGTATTTGGTAATAGTTTAGCCAAGCATGATAATATTGGCTTGGTTTTCGATAGTAGTTCCTTCATCAAGTTCGATTTCAAACTGGCCTGGATCATTGTCATAACCTCTGAAAGTGAGGATAAGCTGGAGTCCGTTCTCATTGTATGCGAATTTTCCTGATGGGAAGACTTGAACTCTGTCCACAAATCTATCGCACCCGAGCATAATCTTGTTCTCAATGTCATAGTACCGGGAAGAATAAGAGAAGGAAGTTGAGTAATTCTGCTCTCCAGTGTAGTCAATGCACTTGATCCTCAAGTTTCCAGAAAGGGGTTCAGAGGATTTGATGTAGTCTTGAGGTTTAGTAACTGTCACTGAAGCTGTTCCTCCTACTTGAATGAGACCCATACTGTAGCCACTCATCAGTCGGAGAACTTTGATCTCGTATTCGAAATTCACTGCATCCTCGATGTATTCTACGGCAAGCGAATCTGCATCGTACATAGTGAGAGTTACCTCTATTTCAGATCCTGGGAAACTAGAGTAAGCTCTTCTCACATAATTGTAAAATTCATCGGCAGTTGATCTCGCGGGAATGGGATCAGTTTAGTAGCTATCGTCCTTTGCTTCATTGTAGAAAACAATGACATAGACCTGCTCCTCCTGGGCATTGTTGACCATGAACTTTGTTTTTTCGTAAGTAGGATTATCGGGGTAGATGGTCAGGAGCTGGGTCTCCCACTTGGGCTGGTGGTGAAGCTTAGTCTTTCCAACTTCATAGGCCACTTCTGTGGTTTCGGTGGTTGCTTCTTGCATTCTTCTCCTTGTTCCAGTGTCAGTCGTGCCATCGGTGGTTCCATCAGTGGTTCCATCAGTCGTGCCATCGGTAGTGCCATCTGTGGTTCCATCAGTCGTGCCATCGGTAGTGCCATCAGTGGTTCCATCAGTCGTGCCATCGGTAGTGCCATCAGTGGTTCCATCA
>Ga0272440_1004261_pt1 | contig 10323 bp, 5 predicted proteins | sample SSMMMBAug17_FD_192440 | JGI IMG/M metagenome (GOLD analysis project Ga0272440, IMG submission 192440) | Marine sediment archaeal communities from Little Sippewissett salt marsh, Falmouth, MA, United States - SSM-MMB-Aug17 | ecosystem: Environmental > Aquatic > Marine > Wetlands > Sediment ... | reverse complement strand
TTATTGTCAATTACCGAGTGCGTGGATACTCAGTTAGTCCCTCTTGAAAAATATTGTAAAACAAACATAATAACAATAAATATATTTTGTTACATCACCCTAAGCCCCAAGTTTACGCACTATAACGACTAAGCTCACAGGCGGCAAAAGCGAAAAAGGAATTTATTATGAAATGAGTACGTCCTTTAACCAATAATTTGCCAATTGGTAAAAAATGCGCTTGCTTTTGACGTCCTGTGGAGTGCTGGGTTATTCGCACCCAACTGGATTGAGTTAATATTGAGAACCATTTTATAAGTAACTTTTACAGTTTGACAATTACCAAAAAACGTCTCTTTGAGTACAAAATTTTCAATCAATAAAAGTAACTTTAATCCTTTATAATATTACAATTCTTTTACACAGCTATTTAAACATTCGATAGATTGTTTATAATACTTGATTTCCATTTCGTTTAAAGAGCCTAAATGTTTTATAATATTTCTATAGGGTTTTCCATTTTTTCTGTAATACCAAGCAATCATGTAGTAAACATATACATTATCTTGTTTTTTTTGTTTAGTTTGATGCAGAACAAATTTTCCTTTCATGAGCCCTCTCAAGAACTGACTATAGGTGAAATTATGAAATTATATTTGAAAAACAACGAAGACCATTTTTTTGATTATATGATTTGCTTCCCCTATCACCACGCACACTAAGTTCGATGGCTGAAAAATTAACAAATAAATTGCTTTATTGCACGTTTTGGCTCAACTTACTTAACCTGAATTCTATAGATATTCGCCACAATATTCACAAACAAGGCCTTTTTTAACCATTTCAAAACAAGTGGGACATTCAACAACATTATCCGTATCTTGTGAATTATTCTCCTTTGGAATTTCAACAAAACTATCTGTAACCTGTGAATTTGTTTCATGACAGACCTCGGAATAGGCATTGCCTTTCAGAGACATACTTTTCAGAATACTGTCCATCTTCAGGACTGGTATTTTTTCCATAACAAATTCAGTTCCATATGGTGTCTTTTTTGTAACTTTGTACTTTCCCTGGTATTTAATAAATGGTTTTAACGCTTGGATGTATTCATCATGGCTAAGTTTCTTATTTTTAAATTTTATTCGATGAAGTTCACTTTTCAGTTGTTTATATTCAATTTCAGACGACAATAACTCTTCTGGTATTCTAACATTTCGTTCATATTCTAATGCAGAGTGAAAGGGAGAGGCTTTTTTGCGATTCGTCATTTCATCACCAGTTCGGGTGGTTGGATAAACATGTTCCAAATAAAAATCAATTAATAGATGATACACATAAATCAACTTATGTTCTTTTAACAACTCAATGGCATTTTCGATTTGATCAAATAATTTCTTGCGATGGGATTCATACACAGGGTTTGTGTCGCGGTACAAAATATCAACAGAAGCATAATCATCGCCCAAATCAACTTCATCAGTAATTATATCAGTTTGCTGGTATTCATAACTATGAATGTTTGTTATCGTTCCATCTTCATTCTTATCTTCAAAAACCTTTAAAATTCCCAGTAGTTTTGCCAGAACAAATGCTCTTATGGCACTTTCATATCTATTTATTTGATCAAGCGTTTTTGGTATAATATCGTTGAATTGAAACCGGTTACGATGAATATGAATATCTTCCTGATTATCGGGGTTAAAAGATTTTGGATTTCCACAAAATTTATCATATTGTGTTTTGAGTCCATTGACTTCAGTAACAGATGATGGATAAAAGGCAGTCGCTCCCCCAAGTTCATTATAAAATATGATAGATGATTTTTTTCTTTCGCCAATATTTTTAAATTGGGGACCGATATCACCTGGATGTTGCATATTTTTTAACATATCACTAAATTCTGAAAAGCGAACGGCATCATTCGTATCAACGCCAATTAAATATGGCTTTTGGTAAGGTGTCACTCGGAATTGAACCTGATCAACATTAACCGTTGGCTTGAGCCAGACTTTTGCACGCTTATACGCTGATTGAATCAAATTTCTTCTGTTTTGTAATGAACAGCGACTGTCATCCATAAGCATTTCAAGAGCTGATGGCTGTCTTTCGTGATTTGCAAAAAATAATCGGCATTCATTCATAATCTGTTCTTCAATCACTTCATTGGGATTATTTTGAATATATTGCAATGCCTCCGTAACAGAACTTACTTTAAATATTGTTGATAATATCTGTTTACTGACTGTATTCAGATTTTTATTTTGATCATCTTCTGTAGCACCCAACCAGATATTGTACCATTCATCAATATCACCATCACGATAAAGTGTCTTGATTGTAGCATAATCAATATTGTTTGAAAAATATCGTTCTTTATCCGAGAGACGCTCTTTAATTATATTCAATCCACGAGTAAGCAGGTGGTATTTAGCAATTAAACCTTTTCCATTGGCATGATCATCACCTAAGAATTTATCAATTTCTTCACATATGGTCTTACCACGCTTAGCCACCTGTTTCATAACCCGTGCATAAAGATAGTTGTAAAGAATTCCGAAATCGTCGTTAGGCTCTGCTGCAACAAGCTGTTCAATATCACTGGCAATATTTGATTTTTTAAATAAAATTTGCCGTGCGTGTTCGCGAAGATCAAGATGAAGCTGTTCTAATTGAAAGTGATATTGCTCAGTTACGCTATTCCATTTTTCAATATTTTCATTAAAGTAGGGAATATAGTTAAAAGTTTCGTTTTTCAATATCTTTTTTATTTCTTGAAGCATGGATAACGCATAAGAAATTCCATACTTTGATTCATTCGCCATTTCAATGGCACGTTTTTCAATACCTGTTTTAAGGCTGTCCAGATAGTTTTTCATATTGCTGTGAATAATGCGCACATCAGCACCCCAATCATCTGGATTCTCGCTGTCTTCTTTTGCCATAAGCCTTTCAATCTCTTGCCTTTTTTGGCTTAACGTTCGGTGCTTTTTAACATCTGCATCCTGTTCCATCTCAGTTCTAATTTTTCTGGCCTTATCCCACAAATAACTTAAAAAATCTCGTCCTGCATCCTTATTGTACCATAGCAGTGCTTTTTCAATATCATTTTGTTTAATATATCCGCCATCAAGTCTTTGATACTCCCCCTGCACAAAATTAATCTCAGGAGCAGTTAAAAAAGATGTAAACAGCATATCAAGCGGCTGATCTATAACATTTTGCTGCCAGTGTTCTAAAATATTTTTTGCCAGTCTGCAAGCACATGCACGATGAACACGCTCAACAGGAAAGGTAATTGCTGAAAGACCAAACGAGCAAAAACGGGTTGTATACGTATCACCATTCAGATTGTCAGAGGAAATTTGACTGCTTGATTTCCAGAATTCATGAACAACTGCGTTATCAATAAAGTTTTTTAAGTTAACACGAATGGCACGTTTGAGCACTGCAAAATCACCCTGAGAAAATTCCTGAAAAATAACCTCTGCAACCATCTGATACATGGAATATTCTTCACCTTTTGAACCAATACCTTCATTTGCTTCGTTTTGACCCTCAAGAAGATAGGTATAATCAAACGGTGGAGGAAATGATTCTACTGATTCCTGACCTGACCAGTTACAATGAAAGGAGTTTCCAAATGAATAATGATTCAGCTCCATTAATGCTGCATAACCATTTGCTTTCATTCTTTCTGCACCTGTATAAGAACTGAAAAAGGAAGGTAAAAAGAAAATCCCGACCCGCGTTGACCCTTTAAATATTTCTTTTAAAAGAAAGCCCATATCCAGAAATGTTCCACTTCCAGTTCCTCCGGCCAGTGATGAGATCACATAGATATTTGTCAATGTTGGATCAAAATCAAACCCCAGTTCTGCAACCTTAAATCGTATTTTTTCACCCATCAAATGTCGTTTTGCATTTTCAATTCCAGCAACAATATCATGATATTTTTCAAAAAAGGCAAGCCTGCTTGCCATTCGAATCTGTCCAGCGCCTTCTCCCAAATCACCCAGATCTGCAATTTTTCCTTTACTGTGAAACCATTCTCGAATATGGGGAAAAGGATTCATATTGGAAAGATATTTTTTAGCGCCACCTTCAATCACCAGGTTGATTCGTTCTGATGGACTGAAAGACACTTTGCTATACAGGGGGTCATCAGTCGTAGTTTTATCGTATTGCTGCATGGCCTGCGGTGTTTGATCTGTATCCAGGTGTAAAAACTGCATACAGGGAAGTGCATCAATGCTGCCATATCTTTCAACTATAAGCCGTCTCAGTCGCAATAAAACTTCCTTACCAGTACCGCCCATACCAACCATTAATGTTTGCCCAACAGGTGTGTTTTCAAGTGTACGATCTGGCTTGTTTGCTTGGTTCACAATGTTAAATCTTGAAGAAAAGGGTTTTGTTGACCTTATATTTTTTTTATGTGTATCTTTTTTTACAACATTTTTTCGATATTGCTCACCAAAAATCTGATAAGAATCCTGAATTATTTCCTCATATAATTGGATTGTTGAACTATCTAAGTTTTCTAAGGGTAATAAGAGTTCTTCATGTTTTTTAGATTTTTTATAAAAATATTCGGCAATAGAATTTTTTAATGGACTCTTTACTAAATTGGATAGTATTTTAATACCTTTTTTGGCACTATCACCATTTATTTGAGTTAAATTGAAAGCTTTATACATGTTCCATGATAAATATGCTGAACTATTTTTATTAGGCTTAAATGAATCAAATAAGTTATCCAGATATAATCGCCATATTGTAACCTCGTCAGAAAATCTGGAATGTAAAATATCGGTCAATTCATTCAATATTTTTTCTGAAAATGAAAAACCTGAAATTGTCTTATATGTACCTGGTAAATGGATGATTAAGTCAATATCTTCTTGTAATAGATTCTTAAAAAATTCTTGTCGGAACTTCTCAGCAATATAAAGATTCATTGGTTGAATTAAAGTACATGAGCAGGCCCATTGTAGGGCATCTTGTAAATAATGTTCTATTGACAAAGATGAAAAGATCAAAATTTGTTTTTGTGGAAAAGAAACTTCTACTCGAATTTGTTTTGCAATCTGAAGTAATCCTTCACGTGTCGCAGGATAAACATGTAAAAAATTACTAATGTATTGAGTAATGCTATCCCATATTTGTACAGGTTTAGTATTCAGCCAAAATAGGAATCTCCATTTCGACATGTCTTCAAGAATTTGTTGATCAATATCTGGATGAATTCCTTGGGAGTCGCTGAATATTAAGACTAATAATTTGTTTTGGTTATCTTCCAAATCTACAAACATGAACTCTTCATTTTCAATTAAAAAATATTTAGGACTTCCATAAAAGTAACCTTGTTGTACAGTTACTCCACATTGAGCTAGACCGATTATTAATTCTTGAGCAAGATTATAGACCTGTGGTTTTGTTATTAGGCGATCTTCTAAAATAAGTACCTGTCTTAATTCTTGTTTCTTTTTAAATATAATTTCAGGAATCCTCTGTTTGCAAGTATATTCCAAAGATTGCTTGATATCAATTATTACATCTCTTTGATTACTTAAAAAATAGCCAAGCTCTTCCGAGAATGATTGTATAAAATCATTGTGACATAGTTTTGTTGCTGATCTGTTAAGAATAAATTCTCTCTGTCCAGCAAACACAGGTAATTCATGAATTGATTTAGGTTTCCATTTATTTTTTTCTGGTATTTCACTTGTAGGATGATCTGGACCATTCGTTTTATTTGATTTAGAAACTGATTCCTTGATAATATCAGACTTATCTTTGATTTTATAGTTCTTAGTTTTTCTTGAAAAAGGTTGATTTGTTACTTTTAATATATCTTCTTCTGTATATAATTCTTGAGATTCTAATGACTGCATTTCTAATAAAACTTGGTTTACATCAATAGTTTTATTTAGAGTGTTTTTTTCAGATCCAAAGGATTCCAGAAAAAGAGTATCAAAAGATACATTATGGTCAATATCTCGGACAAGTAACGAACGTAAAGTTTCCCTTAGACGAAATGTTGTCCACTTACCACCGGTTGATAACATCAATTGTATTCGATGATAATCATATACATATATGTTCATGCCATTTGAATGCATGTTTAATAGAAATTCTAAAAACATAATTATTGCTTATAATCTATTTGTCCATTTAATTAACTTTTCTCAATTTCCTCTATATCAGCATGGTCTTTAAGCAATGTACCGAGATAAGGAAGATGAGATAAGTCTTTTTCAAGTGTTTGTATTTCAACATTTGAAGCGACTGACATTACTCGAAGCCATGTTAAAAATTCACTTGTTCCAGGTTTTTTTCGCAAATTTTGTTTACGTAAATCAATAAAGTGAGATATTGCAAGTTGTAAAAATTCGGTACTTAAATCAGGATATTCATCTTTTCTGGCATTAACAGCTTTTTCAAGCAATAACTCATTAAAAGTAATATAATGAAAAATACATCTTCGAAGAAAAGGCTCAGGTAATCTCCTTTCACTGTTGCTTGTTATTACAACAATAGGACGGCAAACTGAATTTTCCAATGTAGTATCAGGCACTTGAAACTCTTCTCCTAGTTCAGGTACTTTAAATTTATTCTGATCTAATTCAAATAGCAGATCATTTGGGAAATCACGAGGTGCTTTATCTATTTCATCAATTAAGAGAACTCGGGGTTTATCAGAAATTAACGCTCTCCAAAAAGGGCCTTTTTCAATATATTCTTCTTTATTTATGCATTTTTCTGGATCATGTATATGTGCATCTTGAAAATATTTAATAGTGTCGAAAATATATAATAAGTCTTGTGCTTTTGATGTTGATTTTACTTGAAAATGAAGTACTTTACCAAGAGATAATTTATAAGCAATGTAGTAAGCGATTTGAGTTTTTCCAGTTCCAGGTTCTCCTGTTACCAATAGTGGGTCACCAATTGCTATTGATGTGTTTATGGCAGTTAAAAGTTTTTCACCTGGAACAAAATGTTTAGCTCCTTTTTCCATATTATCAGAGAATTGGATAATTGGACGATTATTTATCCATGAGAAATCATTTAGAACATGTTTATGATCAAGATACTCATCTTTAACAAGATCAAAAGGGTAATTATGTTTTGTCATATTAGACTCCTACTAAATATAAAAAATTATTAAAGAATGAATTAAATGGATTATTGTAATTAAAAAGACCTTTTCTTTTTATTTATACTATTATTGTTATCTAAATACTTGAACCAATTTTTATCAATATCTTGAAGTAACAAGAGTGTTTTTTCAAAATTGCCTTTAGTTGTATGCAAAATTTTACTAATAACCTGATATACTTTTTCCTGATTGATCGGAATTTCATGAGTACGTATGAATTCTCTTAAATCTTGAGAATTTAACTGCTTAAGCCTGGGTAAGAATTCTGTTATAAAAAAATCAGATTCTGATTCACTTAAGATTTCTATTAAATCTTCAGGAAAAATATTAACTTTATCAGATGGAACGATGAATGACATACCAAGTATCAGGTGTATATCCTTGGGAAAGCATTCAATAAATCGATTAGACCACCAATTCAAATATTCTCCTAAAATTTCTGAACTAAATCTTTTAGTATAGCTAATTTCAAATGGTAGGTGATCAATAAATATGATTCTTTTTCTTCCAGAAACATAGGGATGAAAACGACCAATTTTTGTATAAATATCATCTAAGCTCTGTACTTCAAATTCATGACAATAGATTTCTTCAAAACTTTCAGTAATATTTTCAATAAACTTCGGCCAATCGACAGTTTTTTCCATTGGAGATATTCTATCACGCAAATGATTTCTTAGTTCTTTTCGAAAACGTTGGTGAAAAATACCTACACCTTCACCCAATTCCCCATACCAAAAAAATCCTAAAGATCTTGGTTTTCCATGCTTTATCATCTCCATTATACGCCAGACAATCTTTGAACATTGTTCATTACGATCAATAGAAATTATCCAGTCAGGTTCACGAATTTTTTTGTTTTCATTTTTAGTTGGAATCCCTTTCCAGGATTGATAACAAGCATAACAAATTGGTTTAAAACACCTGAATGAATCCTTGGTTATTTTTGCTTCTGCATTAGTAATAGCAACAACTGGTTCTATGCCACTTAATACATCGTTAAAAAAATCAACCGCAATTTGGCATGAAGATTTTAAGCAAACAGCCTTTTGATTTATAATAACTACCGGTGAAATATCGATTAATTGTTTTTCAATACAAGTCCATCTTATAGCATTTTCAGAACAGGAATTAATATAAATAATTTGAGGTGAACTATATTTTTTAACTTGATTGATAAAATCAGAGTATATTACATAAACTGCTTGACTATTTATTTCACTCTCAAAAAGCATATGCATTTCATTGTTTTTGTTCTCACAATCTCCATAATAATATATAATTTGAGGATTGAACGTTTTAACTTTTTGAAATTCATTCCAAGTACGAACAATAAGTAAATATTCTTTTGAAACTAAATCAGAGGCAATAGATTCCAAAAGATTTTTTAATTCATTTAGATGTTTTTTGCCTTGAATCTTTGGGTATTTTTTTGAATGAGGAAAAATGATTAGTGTTTTGGGAAACTCTTCAAATGTAATTAAACGATTTGGTAAGATAGGAGATTGAAAAATGATCCAACCTGCTGATGTCATAAAGATGCCATTATCTGCAAAAAGAAACCAGGGAATTTTTAATAGATATTCGTTATCTGTAAAAATACAGATTTCAGTCGAAAATTTTTGTTCGGGTTGTCGATCCAACCAATACTTAAATATCTGATTATAAAGAAACTGGCCAAGTTTAATTTGAACAGAAACTGTAAATAATTTATTTATTTCCTTTGAAGTTTGATTTTGAAATGCATCTACAAATTGACCTAAAGAAATGCTCTCTGTTACTAAAGCATTTTGATTTAGATTAACTTCAATTTCAGGTAATGAAATTATCACCTTTTTATCTTGAATTCTACAATAATATTTACTATCCCTTTCTTTAAGAAAAATATAATAGCGATTATTTGGTGAAAGGGAATATTTGTGTATTGATATTTTTTCTATTTGATCTTCTTTATTATGATAATTTTGTGTAACATGAACTGTATCTGCTTGGATAAGACCTTGTATCTCTTTACTCTGAATGTTTTTCATATATACTTCAATCTTTCATAGTCCCAAAGTTTTGTGTTAAGTTATCAATACGATCAGTTTGGATAACCCCCTGCACTTTTTCGGCTTGTATATTGAATTTACTATGAATAGGAGGTTCGTTCTGTGTAATAAGGAGAGAAAGTTTTTGTGCTGCCTCAAGAATATCAGTGTCCTTATCCGCTTTAATTGCGCGTACTTGTTTTTGAATTTCTATGTGATGTGTTTCTGAATTAGGTTCATTTTCTAAGTGAACAATAGCATCTGAAATTTTACACTTTTTTCCATATTTTGTTCGAATTAATTGCTTAAGAGCGGTGAAAGCATCTGAAACAGCTCCTTGAGTTATACCTGCTGCTAATGCAGCAGTAATTGCTGTTGATATAGGGTCCATACTAAAGAATCCTTTTATGCAATAACCTTGTTGTTTTTTGGTTAAATAAAATAATTAACTTAATTGGCTTATTTTGTTAAGCAGTTGCGTTATTGCTCAGCCTATCACCACGAACTTGGGTAAATTTCAGAAGTTAAAATGATTGCATGGAGGCTCAGCTTGTAAGCCTCGACACGTGATTTATGGCTACCAGAGATTGAAGCCGATTGCGTGGAGGCACAGCAATGAAACCAAGCGTTTTTTTGGTGTCTGAGATATAAACCGGTGAGTGTTTGCACAGCCCCTGTCTCTATTCTAAGTACTTGGGTGAACTTCAAAAATAAAACCGAGTGCGTGTATACACAGTTCACCAAACTCACGCAAAAAATAATGTAAAACGAATTTAAAATCAATAAATTGATTTTGTTACTGATATTTACTGCCCAAGTTCCAGGGCTGATACACAAAAATCAGCTTCCAGACTTGTAGATAACTCCCAACTGATTATATATCTGCTATTACCAGTCCATTATTGCCACCAAATATACAAACCCATGAGTTAATCGGATATAGGTTATATCTGTACATCATACTTGATTTGGATTGTTAATTTTTAAGCCTTTCAACAGATATGAATATATCCGATGCTCCTGATGAGCCTTGCTCAGCTTGGGTTTTGTGTATACAGCCTCAAGATCCATTTTTCGCATTAGTCTTCTAACGCGCTTTCTGTTTACATTCTCGCCCTTATGACGTAAAAATGCTGTCATACGGCGAGT
>Ga0272440_1004260_pt1 | contig 10323 bp, 8 predicted proteins | sample SSMMMBAug17_FD_192440 | JGI IMG/M metagenome (GOLD analysis project Ga0272440, IMG submission 192440) | Marine sediment archaeal communities from Little Sippewissett salt marsh, Falmouth, MA, United States - SSM-MMB-Aug17 | ecosystem: Environmental > Aquatic > Marine > Wetlands > Sediment ... | reverse complement strand
AGCCTGATGAAAAACGTGTCGCTTTGCAACCTGAGCAAATATCTGAATTGATTAAAGCCGGGCATACTGTATATGTAGAAAAAATTTGGAGATATCATGAAAGCATATAGAACTCAAAAAATAATGCATCAAAAAGGTCCATTACTGTTATATGATTTACCCTTTCGCTCAAATGCGTTAATTGAGATAATTGTCTTGAACAATGAAGATAAAAATTACAATAAATGCTATCCAGTCGCAAAACTTTTTGAAATTGGACGACTCAAATTCAAATGTTCTATTGAGGAATGGATGAGCAATTCATTAAAATATTCAGGACTTCATCCTCTTGAATTGACACCACAAATTTCTATCGAATCTTGTAATCTTCCCTGCAATTATCACAAAGATTCTGCAGATCAGATTATTGTAGCTATAGCAAGGACAATTCTTTATCTAGATCCATGCATAAAAGATATATTATCATTCAATTTAGGTTTTTCATGGCACGAAATATGCCTTTTTACCCAGATTGCCATCTTCATTAAAAAATTTCTGGCAAACCAAGAAGGCATATTTTATGCCATGAAAAACCAAAGTTGAACGATAATATCTATTTTAAGAGATGAAGCACAAGGATTTTCAGGTTTGTATAGAATAAAATTACAATTGATTATTCAATACGACGAACCTTTTGAATCTGTTGCTATAAATGATTGGAAAGTATTACAATGATTTTATTAGATACACATGTATGGATCTGGTGAATTGATGGTAATTAAAGGAAAGCTTCAATCCAAAGATGCAAAAAGGCTTATCTCGAATTTTTTCGCGCTATCTGTATTGCAAGGGGTTAATTATATTCTGCCAATAATTACAATGCCCTATTTAATCAGGGTATTGGGCGCAAAATATTTTGGTCTACTAGCCTTTGCAAGTGCAACAGTTGCCTATTTGGAAATTATTACTGATTATGGGTTTAATTTAACAGCTACACGTGAAATTTCAATACATCGGAGAGATAAAAAAAAAGTTAATGAAATTTTCAGTACAGTAATGTGTATTAAAATGTTACTGATGATTACTTGTTTTATTTTTTTATGCATCCTGGTTTTAAGTTTGGACAAGTTTTCGAAAAATTGGGAAATATATTTCTTTACCTTTGGAACAGTTGTCGGTCAAGTTCTTTTTCCTGTCTGGTTTTTCCAGGGGATGGAAAAAATGAAATATATAGCCTATCTCAACATACTGGCGAGATCATTATTTACATTAGCAATATTCATATTTGTTCAGACCCAAGAAGATTATTATATTGTACCAGTCTTATCTTCTCTTGGATATATTGTGGCAGGTTTATGTTCACTTATAATAATAAAAAGTAAGTTCGATATAAATTTTCAATTGCAAAGGATTGTAATAATCAGGAAGTATTTTACAAATGCCAGGAATATTTTTATCATTGATTTTATTCCGAATTTATACAACAATTTTTCAACATTCTTTCTTGGTTTTTTTGTGTCAATGGAAATACTAGGTTATTACTCGTTAGCAACAAAAATTATTGATATTTTTAACCGATTTATTTATGTAATTAGAAATGTAACTTATCCATATTTAAGTAATAATTTTTCAAATTTTGCAATTATTTCTCAAACGACATTGCTAGTTGGTTTTTCTTTTTCTATAGCGATTATTTGTTTGGCTAACAATTTATTCTATCTAATATTTGGTGAAATTATTGAGAAAAGTTTATTGTATATATACATTCTGGCTCCTGGTCCTTTTCTTCTTTCAGTTAAAATCTCATATGGGAACAATAAATTATTAGTTTTAAAAAAAGATCGTAAAATGAAAATTATTACTGTACAATACTCCATTTTTGGCTTTCTTATGGCATTATCAGTTATTCCTTTATTTGGTTCTACTGGTGCATCTGTGACATTATTAACCACTTGGATACTGATGTCATACTTGACATATAAAACATCAAAAGATGTAGATAGAATATGAACTGGAGGAAGAATGGCTAATATATTGTTTTTAGGTGATCTATTGTATGATTATGATACGATTCATAAAGACATTCAAGAGATAGGGCATTTTTTTCAAAAGAATAATTATTATACTGTAATTAATTTGGAGGCACCATTAATAAGTCAAAACCCCAAAAAAAAATGGATAAATTTATATAATAATGAATGTATTATTGATGTGCTACAAATGCTTAATGTAATTGCGGTAGATTTGGCGAATAACCATATAATGGATTGGGAGGAAGATGGACTACGTGCCTTGATCAATCATTTAGAACAGGCTGGGATTCAGTATTTTGGCGCTGGGCAGAATTTGGACGAGGCTGTAAAGCCAATGATAATAGAAAAAAATGATATAAAAATAGGGCTAGCAGGATTTGGTTGGTCGGAAGAAATGTGTGTTCCAGCATCTTCAAAAAAGGCAGGGATAGCTCCATTAAATAATAAAATAATTGAAAAAACAATACAATCTATGAAATCTCATAGCGTCGATAAAATTGTTATTAATTTGCATTGGGGATATGAATATGAATTTTATCCACTTCCTATACATCGGCAACTGGCACATCGTATCGTGGATATGGGGGCAGACTTAATTATCGGACACCATGCCCATGTCATACAGGCAATTGAAAAATACAATAATGTCAATATATTCTATGGTTTGGGTAACTTTTATTTTGGAAGTCGGAGACGTATCTTCAATACCTGCAACAACATCATAAGTCAAATGTACAGCAGGTATGGATTAGGTGTTGTTTGGAATGAGCGACAATTTAAACCAATTTTGTTTGATTCCGATGACAATTACACCCGAATAGTTGATTTTGAAATCCATAATTTTATTGACATTAGTCCAATAAAAATGAAAGATTACAACGCCTTTTTTAAAATGAATCGTGTATCAACCAGAAAACCGAGTTTATTTATATCAAAAATTTCTTGGTTTACTGTTCCTGTTAAATTGTATCGATGTAAACTAAAAGAGTCATTGATAAAATTAATAGTTTTTATCCTGGAAAAAATAAAATTGAAGGAATTTGTTAAGAATACGATCAAAAAAAAGAAAATAAAATTTATTCAAAGCGCTTAAGGTACACCACTTATTTCATTACCTGTTTATAACACACCTTTTTGGGGATGATTGGCTCATCATTACATAACAATTTTTCAATCAAATCAAGCAATATAGCATCTTCAGGCCACATTTTTTTATCTACCCAGTTTAATTTACTATCCCAGTATCCTGTACAATTATAAACAGCTTTACTTTGAAAGCAGTAACTGATTTCACATATTTTAGGATCATTCTTGTCATCAAATATATAATCAAAACATAGACTTTGCGTTTTTAGCTGTTTTGAAACATTAAAAGAAATTTCAACACACCTCATATCAATTTTATCATTATCATAAAGAATATGTCCGCTTCCGGATGCCCTGAAATCTCCAGGCCTGACATTTCTTTGGAAACCAAAAGCTCTATCTCCTATTATTGTTATTCTGGTATCAAATGAATTATCAGGGAGAAAATCTTGAAAATAAAGATAACCTTTTTGAAGAGCAAATAAATTTCTATCTGTCATTGTATTCATTATTGATATGGGGAGTCTTTTCATTTTATCAAATAAATTGAATACATTTTTAACTTTCCTTAATTTTGTTATTGCATCTGTAAAATATCCCTCGGCTGCAATAAATCCTTTGGAAAAAGCTTTATTACAAAGCCTTTTAGCATCTTTCTTGGTTTTAACCAACCTGACATTTTGAGAACCTGCTCCACATCTTAATTTAAAAACTAAAGGATAGTTTGCTCTTTCAATAAAAAGAGTTGCTTCTGTTTTGCTAAAAAAAATATGCGAAGGAACAATTGGCGCATCAATCGCTTCCAATAAATATTTCTGAGCGATTTTATCATCGTAATGCCAGCAGGTATTAATGTTTGGAAAAACAGTAATGCCAAGACTTTCAACTGCTGCAATTATTTGTTTTGCTACAAGTTGACCTTTAGTTTCAAAATGTGTCCAATGCCACAGTAAAGCGTCAACATTTTTTAAATCATAAATGATTCTTGAATCATAGCAGTTTACTAATTTGAAGGGTATCTTATTTGTATCACAATAGGATATCCATCTGTCCGAAAAGCTATCTTGTTGTTCATGTATAGCAAGTTTCATCATACAGGCCTTTAATAAAAATTTATGAAATCTCAAAAAATAAGCCCCCAATTGGACATGGCGGACTTGGACTTGGCGGACTTGTCTAATAATGCAATTGAGGCACATATTTTTCGAGTAGTCCTAAATATGAAAAGTGTCTGAATCTTTTTAAAACTCTATCATAAAATGAATAACAAATCAATAATATTGCAATCACAAAGTTGGAGTGAAATATTCTCTGTTAAAAAAAATTTATTTAGGAATTCTTTGAAAATAAAAAAAACATGTTTAATTGATCTTGATCTTACAAAAAAAAATAAGGTCGTGTAGATTCGTAGCATGCTAAGGAATGCTCTGAAAATAACTTCCCCATTATTGATATTGTTCGTTTTGAGGTAATTGTACTGTAGAGACGTAGCATGCTACGTCTCTATACGACCTTATTTTTTTGGACGATCAAGAAAAATGAGTATGTTATTTTCCGAGCATTCCTAAGTTTCTACAGTTCAAATATCTCAAAACGAACAATATTAATAAATGGGGAAGTTATTTTCAGCACTTTCCTTATTAATGATATGATATGATGGTATGATTAGAATAAATAATTGAAAAATTTCGCTTGTAATAATTGGTTTGATAATGATATTATTAAAATTTTTTGCGTAATGCGAAATAATTATTCCTTTGTTTATGACTCAAATCAGAAACAATTATTAAAAGGATATCATGTTGATGAATGAAGAGGAAATATGGGAAACAAATCAGTTAATTTATCCATAGGTTATCTTGCATTTTTTTTATTTTTAATTGCACCAGAATATAACTCTCCAATTGGGAGACTGGGTGGTGAGGTATTAATTTTTTTATTTATATTACCACTCATTTTACAATCCTTACAAGTGAAAGACTGTTGGACACTTGCGCCTATTTGGTTAGGAATTCTGTCTGTTATTTTGACTTGGATATCAACTTTTCAAGAAAATAGCCATATATTGTTAATGGATGGTTTAACGCCTACTTTAAGTTATAGTAGAAACGTTTTTTTTGCAGCACTTGGTTTATATTTAGGAAAAAATTTAAAACCACATGAAATTCAACCTCTAGCCAAATTTTGTTTCTATTGTGCATTGTTTGTCACTCTTTTTGCCATAGGCCAGGCCAACTCACAATTTATTCGTGAAACAACTTTGAAAATTTTCTCAGCAACTGATGAATTATATCATTTTGAAGAGGAACAGCTTTTTAGAATGATGAGGGAAAGGCCAGAAAGTTCACTTGGCAGAACGTGGGCGTATTCATATTTTGCAGCAGTTATTTTTTTATGTTCAATCTCAATAATAGGTATTCTTAAGTCAAAACTCTATGTATTTTTTTCAGTTGTTATTTTCTTAATAGGATTAATATACTCTGGAACAAAATCTGCAGTTTTAGCGGTAATTGCTGGCCTGATCCTGCTATTTTTTATGAATACTTCTGTATTAGAAAAGCAAAAAAGATATCTCATAAAATTTATTGTCGTAACTGTTGCTTTTTTAATTCCACTAGTACTTTATTTTTATGGTTTTGATAGATTGGACTGGTTTTATAATCCATTTATTATCGGTCTTTCAGGAGCTGCAGAAGATGTACAGTATTCCAGTTCATATTTGAGTCGTATCATTTATATTGAAAGGCAGATAGAACTATTCAAATATTATCCTTTTTTCGGAATATTGTCCTCAGTAAAATTTGGTTACACTGATAATTTTTATGTCAGCCGCCTGGCTTATGGTGGAATTATAGGGCTTTTTTGTAGTTTGCTCATTCCAATAATTTTTTTCTGGCTTTACAAAAAATACAAACAATTATCAATTGTTATTGAAAACATTGAAGGTCATCTTTTTTTTAGTAATTTACTTTTCTGGGCGGCTTTTTGTGGATTGGTCATGGGAGTCGCATGGGACTTTTTTGTAGGTAATAGGACTATTTCATTTTTTCTATTTATCTTTGGCTTACTTTCTGGACAATTGAATTATTTTCAAAAACAATCTGTTATAAATAAATAGTTAATCACAAACAAAAGGATAAATATAATAAATGTCACGGATTTTGATTTTAAACCATCATGGTATTGGCGATGTAATAATGAGTTTACCCTTACTTAAAAGTCTACGAATGGGATTCAGTGATGAAAAAATTGATGTCGTGGTCAAGTCTCACACTGAGGCAGATATTATGATAGCTTCTGGAGTAGCCAATGATGTAATTGTCTTTCATAGGGAGGGTATGACTTTAACTGATAAAATACGCTTTATTTTTAGACTTTTCGGTAGATATCGTATGCTGATATCCACAGTAAATATCAATGCTCGAATGGCTAACTTACTGGGTAAACTATCACTCATACAAAAACGTATAGGCCTAAGTAATGATCAAAATTATACAATAAACGTATCTTTGCAACATGTTCATAAAGTAGATAATAATCTTGAAATTGCCAGACTATTACAATGTCCAGAAGTTGAGCGAACGCCTCAAATGACAATTCCTAATAAATATAAAATTCCACTCAACATATCTAAAGGCAGTCATATTATTTTAGGTGTTCATTTATCAACTGGAATATTAATTGGGGATAAACGTTTTGACTATTCGGTGGAAACTTTTAAAGAAATACCTTTGTCTTTTTTTTTAGAACTGATTACTGCGGCTGAAACTTTTTTTAACGATCCTATAGCCTGGATTTTTGTTGGAGGCAAGAGGGAAAAAAAATTGTTTGACATACTATCTCAACATTTGTCATCTGATTTCAGAGATATGATTGGAAAATATAATATTCTCCAAACAGCCTCAATTCTTCAACAGGTTGATCTTTTAATATCAGGTGATTCAGGTTTATCTCACCTCGCAGCAGCCGTTGGTATTCCAGTTATTGCTTTATTTGGCCCTACAGATCCATCTGTGACAGGACCGATTGGCAATCAGGTTGCTGTCTTTAAAGGGAATTGTTCTAAGTCACCTTGTTATCCTCATGATATTTATAATTGTAATAGCTTTAATAAAGATCAACTAATACCAAATCGAAAAATTCCTTCATGTATGACGAATTTTAATACAGAGCAGATACGGAATACAATATCGAGTTTTCTGTCATTAAATAATAGAGAAAAGAATATGGAGGTTTAATTGGATTACCGCTTTCTTTTCTCAAATAGTCACCTTATGACCATTTCAGCAGATAATAAATGTATTCAATCGATGACATTTAAAAACATGCCCATGTCATTCATCGGAACAGTTACGTGGTCTGAAAATAATGGCCCAGACAATAAATTTCTTGATCTATATTTTCCTGCCAGTCAATCTGTTAAATGGTTGACAGATGACTTTCGGTTTCTCAGTCCCATAAAAAATCGAGGCATATCTTCAATCACTCCGGCTTTTATACTGATACACGTCTGCGACGATTTGTATTTAGGGATTTTGATAAATGGGATAGTGAAAGGTATATGGTTAAATTCTAAACTAATGAGAATTTATTATGCGCATCCTAAAGCTACACCTTATCCACATCAGATTAGTGAAAATCAATTAAATCAAAATACAGATCAGACGTATATTACTGGTGCTATTCGATCTAGAAAAAATCAGGGATGGATTTTGCCTTATCGTTTTCGCCATGCCCATCGTGCTGCGTTTGTCATTACTGATCATGCTGATTTTGATACACCAGCAGTTTATAAAGCCTTGATGGGCAATGAAAAAAAAATTGGGTTTGCAGACGCTGGAATTCGGCTATCCAAATCTGTCTTCATAACCAAAGGTTATGGTCGGTCCAATTGTTTAAGCACACTAGATGATACATATTGGTTAAGTTTAATAAATACATGGCAGCAAAAGAAACAAATTGAGTTTGGGTTGCATATGACAAGACCATTACCAGCTACTCGTGAGGAAATGATACAGGACTTAACTTCAGTCTTATTTTTAAAACCTAAATTTTGGATTGATCATGGTGTTGATATACCGCAAGCTATCTGGCGCGAGGGAGGAAGAAAAGAATCTATGTACTACATATGGGATATTTTATTAAAAAATGGAATTACATGTTATTGGAATTATAAAGATTTATTTGATGATGCACCTGGTGGTATGCTTAACTTTTTGAGTTTAGCAAATCATCACATAAGGCCAGATATAGTTAGGTTATTGTCATTTAAAGGAATATATGAACCTGTAGCCTGGAAATCATGGCTAAATAGAGGTTTAGATCCATCGGTATCGAGTTCTATTCGAAGTTTATTTCAGTCCTTTCGAAAAAACAACTCAATAAAGGAACAACCTGATTTTTTTAAATCTTTAAAGATGATAATTTATTCTTTAAAAAATTGCAACATGCAACAAGCTTTCTTTGTAACAGACGATGAGCGGTATCTTTCTTCTGTATATTCATCACCCAATAAGTTTTCAAAAGATTGTCCTCGTTTTTTTTCATCTCAGCTTATCAGAGAGCCTGTAATAGCATGGACAAATAAAAATATATCATGTTTAATAAAGGAATTTGGCACCCATATAGCGCATACATATCTTGGGCAACCCAAAAAATACTCTCTTGTATTTAAACAAGGAGATAAATATCAGCTTTCACAAGAATTTTCTAATATAATTAAAACCATAAAAAAATTTGTTATCAGTGGAAAGCTTTGGACGCCAGGTATTACAGACTTAACAGAGAGTCTTCTATTGGCCCGGAATGTACGAATTGTTATGCAAGAAAACCAAGATATTATCAACTGGGAAGGCGGTGGCGCAGGGATTAGTTTACAAATAGCAGGAAATGGTTTGCCTGTATGTGAAATCGTTCCTCAATTGATCTGCTACGATAATACTCGTATATTATACTTTCCAACAGCTTATGCAAATAAAGCCATCAAGTTTTGTTGGCCTCGCAATACGCATCAAACTTTTAATTTACAAATATGTAAAGGTAGTGAATAATGAAAAATATATTTGTTCCTGAGAAAAACGTATCCACTTTTGATAAAAACGATATGATTGCATATCTTCAAAATATAGAGATAGAAACCCAAAGTCAACTGTTTACACAAAATGAAATCGAAAAAATTGCTACTGCTCTTTTTTCCGAATATTTTGATAATAATGCGCGGCCATTTTTTCTGCATCATTTCATTCCACAATGGGTTGAAAGTGTAAATTATCTTTTTCGAGATCAGAAAAATCCAAGGATTATTGAGCTTGGCTGTGGCACTGGCACAAGTAGCATTCTTTTTTCATTACTTGGAGCTAATGTTATTGGAGTTGAGTTAGATAGAAATTGTGTAGATCTATGTTTAAAAAGAAAAAAATTCTATCAGTCAATCGTTGGTCCTCTTGATTTGTCATTTGTTAATGCAAATACGTGCAGTTTCCCTTATAAGGAGTATGGGCCATTTGATGGAGTGTATTCTCTTTTTGCATTCAATATGATGCAACCCACTGATATCCTTCTGAAAAGAATTCTCAAACAGCTAACTGTTAAGGGTAAGCTCTTTATTACAGATGGTAATAAAGACTCTTTCTACAACCGCATTATTCCATCACGTCGTAGAAAAAATATTTGGTCTCCCAAAGTGCTAAAAAGGTTTCTTGCGAAGAACAATATGCGCATTGAAGGTATCAAAACTCATTCTGCAATTCCACCATATTTGATCAACAAAATGAATTCACCTTTATTATGGACAAATGTTGAAAATATAATTCACTTTATTCATTTGCATAGGTTTTTAGGGGTATCTTATACATTGAAAGCAATGCGAGTCCGTTGATCATTGTCAAAAACATTATGAATGGTAACGTAAATATCAGGTTTAAAAAATGAAAAATTTAATCAAACAGTTTTTATTCAATATTCTGAATTATAAACAAATCAATATGCTAAGAAGACTAAAATGGTTTGTTCTAACACCTTTTATCAATGATCATAAAAAGATCAGACAGTTTTATGTATCGGAGATTGAAATAAGGATTTTAGAACAAATATTACCCATTTATTTTTCACAATACCCCAAAAAAACAATCCTTGATATTGGTGCAAACATAGGTGCCTATTCATATTTTCTTGCTCCAGTCGTCTCCAGGTTCAGCGGTACCTGTATTGCCTTTGAACCTGGAAT
>Ga0272440_1004259_pt1 | contig 10324 bp, 5 predicted proteins | sample SSMMMBAug17_FD_192440 | JGI IMG/M metagenome (GOLD analysis project Ga0272440, IMG submission 192440) | Marine sediment archaeal communities from Little Sippewissett salt marsh, Falmouth, MA, United States - SSM-MMB-Aug17 | ecosystem: Environmental > Aquatic > Marine > Wetlands > Sediment ... | reverse complement strand
ATCTGGCTCATCAAAAATTGTAATATAATCCACGCAGGACAAACCTGACAACACAAAAGCTCTGTGCTCTTCATTTACAATGGGACGTTTAGGGCCTTTTATATTTGATACAGATTTATCTGAGTTAAGACCTACAATCAGGATATTTCCTTGTTTTTTTGCTTCTTGCAAGTATTGAACATGTCCTGCATGTAAGATATCAAAACACCCATTTGTAAAAACAACTGTTTTATGTTGATTTTTCAATTCCTGAATAATTGGAATAAGATTTTCTAGTAGATATATTTTGGGATTCATAAGGTTATTCCCTTCACGCCCTGGCAAGCGTTAAAACATCTACGCGCTTTGCCCCATTTTTTTTCAATACTTCAGCACATGCATGAACTGTTGCACCAGTTGTGTAGACATCATCAATAATAATAATATTTTGATTTAAAACACAATATTTAGGGTTAAGTCTAAAAACTGATTTCATATTTTTCATACGTTCATTTCGTGTCAGATTTGTTTGAGTCTCTGTTGCGCGCTTTCTAATTAACATTTTTGGAATAATTTTTGATCTATAATCACCATGTTTCCATTGCCAAAGCATTAATAGAGCTTGATTATATCCGCGTTCTCTAAGTCTTGAAATATGTAATGGAACTGGAATAATTTTGTCTACCTGACTGATATCCCAGTTTTTATTTAATTGATATTGTAATAATTGAGCAAAAGGTTTAGCTAACTGCCTTTTATTTTTAAATTTATAAAGATGGATCAATTGTTTATATATTCCCTGATACAGCCCTACAAAAGAAACTTTGTCAAATGTTTTTTTATATTTTTCACATGCATGGCAATTATTTTTCAAAGAATTATGTTTAGAAACTCGCTCACCACATCGGACACATTTGACTGAATGCTCTGAAGTAAAATCTTGAATACATTTTGAACAAAGAAAAGGCGCCATTACAATTTCATATACATTTTTTTCCATTGTAATGGCGTTTTCCATGTGTTGCTTATGAATAGCTTGATTACAATGCAAACACACTGATGGAAAAATCAGTGAGAGCAATGACATAAGCTACATTCTTTCCATCATGGCATCAGCAAATTCAGAACATTTCACCTGTTTGGAGCCTGATATCTGACGTGCCAGATCATAAGTTACAATCTGTTCAGAAATTGTTTGTTGTAAGCTTTTTCTTACACAATCTGCAGCCTCAGTCCATCCAAGATAATCCAGCATCATTGCACCAGAAAGAATCAGGGAACCAGGATTAACTTTATCCTGACCGGCATACTTGGGAGCTGTACCATGAGTTGCTTCAAAAACAGCATATCCATCACCAATATTTGCACCAGGAGCCAATCCTAAACCTCCAACTTGAGCAGCCAGAGCATCAGATATATAGTCACCATTCAAATTTGAAGTTGCGATTACATGGTATTCATCAGGTCTTAACAGGACTTGCTGAAACATCATGTCAGCAATTCTATCTTTAATAACAATTTGGCCATCATTTTGAATACCATTTTGTTTATTGTATAAATCATTTTCAGAAATACAAACATCTGGATAAAGCTCTTTGGCTGTTTTATATCCCCATTCACGAAAAGCACCTTCAGTGAATTTCATAATATTGCCTTTGTGCATCAAGGTGACACTGGGCAATTTATGCTTAATTGCATAGTCAATAGCTTTTATAACTAATCTACGAGTACGGGCTTCTGAGATTGGTTTAACACCAATTCCAGAATCTTCAGGTATATTAACATCCATTGTTTCTTTAAGAAAATTAATTACCTTTGCAGCTTCCTCTGAACCTCTTTGCCATTCTATGCCTGAATATACATCTTCTGTATTTTCCCTGAAAACAGTCATGTTTACCTTTTCAGGTTGTTTCATAGGATTAGGCACACCTTTAATATATTGTACAGGGCGTACACAGGCATAAAGGTCAAGAAGTTGCCTCAAAGCCACATTGACACTTCGAATACCTTTCCCAACAGGTGTTGTTAATGGGCCTTTAATTGCAACAAAGTGATCTTTTATCTCTTTCAATGTTTGTTCTGGAAGCCATTCGCCAGTTTCCTTAAAAGCCTTTTCTCCAGCTAAAACTTCCATCCATGCAATTTTTTTCTGGCCATTATAGGCTGTCTCGACCGCACGTTCTAACACCAATTGTGTTGCTTTCCAAATATCTGGACCAGTTCCATCCCCCTCGATAAATGGGATTATAGGTATATCTGGTATATTCAGCGTAAGATCATCATTCATTTTAATTTTATTTATTTCTGCCATGGTTATTTCAATTTCCCTTCAAATTTAGCAGCTCGTTTTTCAAGGAAGGCGCTGGTACCTTCTTTTGCATCTTCACTTGCAAAACAAAGTGCAAAAGCATCTGTTTCTATTTTACATCCATCAGTCAAGTCTACATCAAGTCCACTGTTAACAACTCGTTTAGCAGCTTCAAGGGAGAATCGTCCCTTTGATGCAATAGATTTAGCTGTATCCATAACAGATTCCATAAGTTTATCAGGAGCGCAAACCTGATTAACCAGACCAATGGTTTGTGCTTCTTTAGCTGAAATCATTTTACCTGTAAAAATTAATTCTTTTGCCAGGTTCTTTCCTACAATTCTTGCCAGACGTTGAGTTCCTCCATAGCCAGGAATTAAACCCAAAGTGATTTCTGGCAATCCAAATCTGGCTTTTTCTGATGCATAGATAAAATCACAAGCCAGAGCAACCTCGCAGCCACCACCTAATGCAAATCCATTAACAGCAGCAATGACAGGAATTGATAAAGATTCAAGTTTAAAAAATATATTCTGCCCTTTTTTTGATACTTGTCGTCCAGTTAGAGGTGTGCATTCTGAAATTTCTTTAATATCAGCACCAGCAACAAATGATTTTTCACCAGATCCTGTTAAAATTAATACTCTAATACTGTCATCTTTTGCAATAACATCCAAAGCAGATGAAAATTCGCTCAATAGTTCATCATTGAGTGCATTTAAAGCTTTAGGACGATTAAAGGTAATTATACCAATACCATCCGATAGTTCATAAACGATATTTTTATAAGACATATAATGTATCCTCCATTTATTTTATTTTGTTGATATCTCTACCAAAAATATTTTATAAATCAACTCTTTTTCTGTTCCTTAATAATATTCTATCATGGAGTTAAGGTTCAGGTTGAATTTGTTAAATGAAAAATTTGCTTGTATTAAGATATTTATTGATAACGAAGTTTCTTTAATACACCAGATACCAGGAGCATAATATATTTTTTCAACCCATTGCCTAACCCCTTAACATAAGCAGTATTCTATGATATGGTTTATTATAATCAAGTAAAAGGAGATTGTAATGAATAACATATTTGTTGGAGAGTCTGATTTTAAATCCATACGTGAATTAAATCACTACTATGTGGATAAAAGCTTGTTTATTGAAGAAATTTTACAATGCCCTTTTATGGTTACACTAATCACACGTCCCCGACGTTTTGGAAAAACACTTAATCTAAGCTTACTTAAATATTTTTTAGAAAAAACAAAACATGATTATTCAGCTCTTTTTGATGGCCTTGCAATTAAGCAATCAGATATTTTTACTGACCACTTTTCAAAATATCCAGTAATTTTTATCACATTTAAGGATATAAAGCATTTAACATGGGAAGAATCCTTAGAAGCCTTAAAAATAATTATATCCCAAATTTTTGAATCCCATGATTATTTATTAGATAATAATAATTTGTCGGAGCGACAATTTATTGATTTTAAAGAAATCATAAATCGAACAGCCAGTAAAATTATTTATGAAAATTCCCTTAAAATGCTTTCTGAATATCTTTATCAATATCACAAAAAACAGATTATCATACTTATTGATGAATATGACACCCCAATTCATTCAGGCTATCAACATAATTATTATAACAATATTATTTCTTTTATGCGTAATTTTTTGAGTTGTGCTTTAAAAGATAATTCAAGTTTATTCAGATGTGTACTTACTGGCACATTAAGAATATCAAAAGAATCAATTTTTACTGGACTGAATAATATGGGCGTATTTACATTATTTGAGGAAGAATTTAACCAATGCTTTGGTTTTACACCTGATGAAGTTCAAAAGGTTCTTTCTGACTTTAATTTTTCGTCCTGTTATGAGGATATTTTAAAATGGTATGATGGCTATAAATTTGGGGGACAAACAATCTTGAATCCCTGGTCTGTTATGAATTTATTAGCAAATCGAAAAAAAAGATTTAAACCATACTGGTTGAATACTGCCAGTATGGATATGATAGAAAATGTTATCACCCCAAACAAAGAGTTACTTAGAGAAGAATTGAATGATCTAATAGAAGGTAAACCCATTGCAAAAACCATATACGAGAATATGGTGTTTAACGATATAAAAAATCCAAGAAGTGATGTTCTTTGGAGTTTTTTAGTGCATAGTGGTTATTTAAAAGTAGAAAGAGAATTGGAAAGTGATTTAAGACAAAAATATGAACTCAAAATACCAAATAGAGAAGTGCGCATAATTTATGTTGAATTAGTAGAGAAATGGATCAAAAATCATGTTGATTTAATTGAATTAGAATCCCTTCTTAGTTCATTAAAAAAAGGTGATATCACCCTTTTTGAAAAAAAATTAAAAACAATTTGCCTGGAAATCATGAGCTATCATGATTTTGCTGGTTCTCCAGAAAAAGTCTACCATGCTCTAATATTAGGTATTTTAGTATGGCTTTCCAGTGATTATGTCATTCGATCTAATCGAGAATCTGGCTATGGGAGATATGATATCATTTTTATTCCAAAAGACACTTCCAAACAGGGCATTATTATAGAATTCAAGCGTATTGAAGAAGATGAAATTGTTGAAGATGTTTTAGATGATGCCTTAAAACAAATTGAAGAAAATAAATATGATACTGAATTAAAATCTTTAAACATTGAAAATATAATAAAACTTGCCATAGGTTTTAGGAGTAAAGCAGTATATTTAAAACAGCATTTTTCTTAATCACATTCTGAAGCATATTTTTTTTATATTTTCATAGCAGCAAGATATCCCCCATGGATAGCATCACCAAGTTTTCCAGGTTTAGTACAATCTCCAACACACTGAAAAGGTATATCCAGTTCAGAAATTTTGTCAGATAATGATCGAACAGGTTTGGAACCTGATGCAATTACTATGTTGTCAAAGCTCTGTTGCAGTGATTCATTATTTTTTTCAAAAAATATTTTTTGATCCTTAATTTCCAAAACTTTTGCGCAAGTTATAATATTGACATGAAATTTTTTTAACTGATCAAATAAAATCCATTTAGTTGATTTTCCTACATCTTTGCCTACTTTAGGAAGCATTTCAAAAACAGTAACTTCTGTAGAACCTTTATACATGAGATGTCGTAACCTTTCATCAGATTCTGCCTGATATGAAAACAAAAAGTAAAGCATTTCAGGGGTAATCGTTCCCTTTGTAGCAATGTATAGAGCAGTTTCAAGGCCTACTGAGCCTCCACCAATTATAGCTGTTTGTTTACCTAAAAATGGGTTGTTTTTTAAAATATACCAGGCAGTCATAACGCCTGGTTCATTCAGCCCTTTTATTGGAGGTAAGAGTGGCTCAGCACCCTCTGCTATAATTATATGCTTTGGTTTTTGTTTTTTTATGAGCTTTAAATCTACAGATGTATTTAAAAACAAGGAGATAGAATACTTTTTTAACATGGATTTATAATAAGGTATATAAGAAAGCAATTCTTGCTTATGTGGGGGTGTCCCTGCAAGCCAGAGCTGTCCTCCTATATCCGCTTCTTTTTCATATAAAGATACTTTATGCCCAAGCTTAGAAGCTGTGATAGCAGCTTCAAGACCTGCTGGACCTGCACCAATTACCATTACATTTTTAGATTTTTTAACAGGCATAATTTCACGTTCTGCTTCAAATCCTGCCTTTGGGTTTCCAATACACATAACAGGCTGACCAGAAAAAATTTGATCTGTACATCCCTGCGAACAGGCTACACAGGGACGAATTTCTTCCGATCTACCTTCAAAGGCTTTATTAGGCCATTCTGGATCTGCAATAAGAACTCTACCCAAATTAACTATATCTGCCAGGCCATCTCTAATAATTTTGTCTGCACTTCCAGGATCTGCAATTCTATTTGATGCCATTACAGGAACTGATACAGCCTGTTTAATATTAAAAGCCAGATAAGCATATGCATTTCTGGGTAGGTTCATGGGAAGTTGTGGAACTTTGGATTCATGCCATCCACCTGTAACATTTATGGCGTCAATTCCTGCTCTTTCATAAGCTTTTGCTATATCAGGTGTTTCTGCATCAGTGTTACTTCCAACTACAAAATCATTGCCTGCCATGCGAATTGTTAGAGGATAATCCTGTCCAAGGGCCTTTCTAAGTTTTTGAATGATTTCAAGAGGGAAACGCAGACGATTTTCAAGACTCCCTCCATAATCATCTTCTCGTTTATTTCTTAATGGTGATAAGAATTGTGTAATCAAATATCCTGCAGAAGCCAGTATTTCTATACCATCAAATCCAGCAGCCTTAGCGCGTAAAGCTGCCTGAAGATAACTATCTTGAACTTCTTGAATATCATCTACTGTCATAGCTTTTGGAGTTGTCTTTGAGTAGGGACTATAAATTTCTGATGGCGCCAGTGGTTGTTTTCCATCAATGAGAATCGGGTGAGAATAAGCTCCTGCGTGAAATAATTGTACCCATGCTTTTGCTCCTCCAGATTGAATGATTTGAGTTAATTTTTTAAAATCTGGTATGACACTATCACAGTCCAAAGCAGTAGTAGCAATTCCAGAACCAAGATAATCAACCCCAACAGGACCAACTGTAACTATACCTGCTCCTCCATGAGCACGGGCTTTAAAAAAATTATAATAACGATCATTTAATTTTCGATCATAGGAATACAATAATCCCAAAGAAGGATATGCAATCCTGTTCTTTATTTCAACTTTGTTGATATTTATGGGGTGAAATAAAAATGGGTACATACAATTTATTACCTTTCTTGATTAAGAATATGGTATAAATAATTGATTAAAACTAATCTCTTGAAAAAAAGAATTTCATAATATATCCTTAAATTTCAATGTTCAAGTTTTTTTTGACTTGAAATGAGTGGAAGATAACGAAATTTTTCAATCAACTTTATCCGGCTTGCTCTTAAAGAAAAAGTAATATATCAACAAATAAATAGCATATTCTCATAATAGTTTTTTCTAAAATACTTATTTTAAAGAAAAATTTACTTTACATTAAAATTCCTCTTGAAAAAAAAAATAAGTAATCTATTTTTTATTGTTTATGCTTAAAAAAATGGATATTAAAATCTATAAAACTGTGAGGCGAGACCTCCTGATGAAAAACTAAAACAATTTAAGGAGAAAAGATTGACATGACTCAGCAAATGCAAACATTAGACGGCAACACAGCTGCTGCCCATGTTGCTTATGGGATGAGCGATGTTGCTACCATTTATCCAATAACCCCATCATCACCCATTGGTGAAATTGCCGATGAATGGGCTGCGTCTGGACTTAAAAATATTTTTGACCAGACTCTTTTGGTTCGCCAGTTGCAATCTGAAGCAGGTGCTGCTGCATCAGTACATGGTTCATTAGCTTCTGGCGCTCTGACAACAACATTTACAGCTTCACAAGGCCTGCTCTTGATGATCCCGAATATGTATAAAATCGCAGGCGAATTGTTGCCAGGTGTGCTTCACGTAACTGCACGCGCAATTGCATCCCATGCATTATCAATTTTTGGGGATCACCAGGATGTAATGGCTGTCCGGGAAACCGGGTTTGCATTGTTAGCATCTGCTTCTGTACAAGAAGCTATGGACCTTGGACTTGTTGCTCACCTGGCCGCTATCGAAGGTAGTATCCCATTTGTTCACTTTTTCGATGGTTTTCGTACATCACATGAATACCAAAAAATTCATGTAATAGACTTCAAAGACATGGCCAAACTAGTCAATAAGGAAAAAGTAGCAGAGTTTCGCGCGCGTGCAGCTAATCCTGAAAGGCCAGAATTAAGAGGTACAGCCCAGAATCCAGATGTCTATTTTCAGAATGCTGAAGCATCTAATATTTTTTATAATAAATTGCCAGATGTCGTCAGAGGATGCATGAAAAAAGTTTCTGATTTAACTGGACGTACTTACAATCTTTTTGATTACGTTGGTGACCCTGATGCTCAGAATGTTATTATCTCTATGGGTTCTTCAAATGAAACAATTGAAGAAACAGTTAATTATCTTGCAGAAAAAGGTGATTCAGTAGGCCTTGTAAAAGTTCGCTTATATCGTCCTTTTGTAACTAAAGACTTTCTAAACACAATTCCAAAAACTGCAAAAAATATAACAGTTCTTGATAGAACAAAAGAACCTGGTGCAATAGGCGACCCTCTCTACCTTGATGTATGTTCAACTTATTTTGAAAATCGAGATAGTTTTGATACGCTTCCTAATATACTGGGTGGACGATATGGACTTGGTTCTAAAGAATTTACTCCAGCAATGGTAAAATCGGTTTTTGATAACATGCAATCATCTTCTGCTAAAAATCATTTTACAGTTGGTATTAATGACGATGTTACAAATACATCTCTTCCTGTTGGTGATCCATTGGATGTAGCTCCTGAGGGTACAGTTAGTTGTAAATTCTGGGGACTGGGTGCTGATGGTACTGTTGGTGCTAATAAAAGTGCTATTAAAATTATTGGTGATAACACGGATTTATATGCACAGGCATATTTTGCATATGACTCAAAAAAATCTGGTGGTGTTACTATTTCTCATTTGCGTTTTGGTAAAAATCCAATTCAATCTACATATCAAATTAATACAGCAGACTACATAGCATGTCATAATCCAAGTTATGTAGAAATATACGATATTTTAAATGGTATTAAAAATGGTGGAACATTTGTTTTGAATTGTGCCTGGTCTGTCAGTGATATGGAAACAACATTGCCTGCATATATACGTAGAACAATAGCTGAAAAGAAACTAAATTTTTACACCATTGATGCAGTTAAAATAGCACAATCTGTTGGTCTTGGCGGACGTATTAATATGATTATGCAAACCGCATTTTTTAAACTGGCAAATATTCTTCCTGTTGATGAAGCAATTGATTATCTTAAAAAAGAAATCAAAAAAATGTTTGGCAAAAAAGGTGATAAAATAGTTAACATGAATGTTGATGGTGTTGATAAAACTCTGGATCATCTTATTGAAGTTGACTATCCTCAATCATGGGCAGGTGCTGCTGACCAGGAAACTAAAGAAAAAGATTTGCCTGACTTTGTGAAAAATGTAATGATCCCAATGAATGCACAAGAAGGCGATAAACTTCCTGTAAGTTCATTTAACCCTGATGGTCTTTTCCCTGTTGGAACTACAAAATATGAAAAACGTGGTGTTGCTATCGATGTGCCTGAATGGGTGATGGATAATTGTATTCAATGTAATCAATGTGCAATGGTTTGTCCACATGCTGCAATTCGTCCAATCCTCATTACTGAAGATGAATTGAAAAATGCTCCTGAAAGTTTTGAAGCCAAATCAGCTCTTGGAAAAGAATTCAAAGGATATAATTTTAGAATTCAAGTTAGTACATTGGATTGTCTGGGCTGTGGTAACTGTGCAGATATTTGTCCTGCGAAAAAACCAGCCTTACTCATGAAACCTTTGAGCACACAGACAAAGATTCAAGTACCAAATCAAGAATACAGTGAAACAATTCCAATTCGTGAAGATCTTGCCAAGAGAAATACTGTGAAAGGCAGCCAGTTTTATCAACCATTGCTAGAGTTTTCTGGTGCCTGTGCAGGTTGTGGTGAAACACCTTATGCCAAGCTTTTAACACAGCTTTTTGGCGAAAGAATGATTATAGGTAATGCTACAGGTTGTTCATCCATTTGGGGTGGTTCTGCACCATCTGTTCCTTATTGCACAAATAAAGATGGTTTTGGTCCCACCTGGGGAAATTCATTATTTGAAGATGCAGCAGAATTTACATATGGTATGTTTTTAGGAGCTATACATCAAAGAAACAGACTTACTGATCTTGCTAATATGGCTTTAAATGAAAATTTACCAGACAATGTAAAAACAGCACTTCAAGGATGGATTGATAATAAAAAGGATGCTGTAAAATCCAAAGAGTATGGTGATCAATTAAAAGCCATGCTTCCTGAATTTTCAAATAATCCGATTGTAAGTGAAATGATATCTTTATC
>Ga0272440_1004258_pt1 | contig 10325 bp, 7 predicted proteins | sample SSMMMBAug17_FD_192440 | JGI IMG/M metagenome (GOLD analysis project Ga0272440, IMG submission 192440) | Marine sediment archaeal communities from Little Sippewissett salt marsh, Falmouth, MA, United States - SSM-MMB-Aug17 | ecosystem: Environmental > Aquatic > Marine > Wetlands > Sediment ... | reverse complement strand
GGGCGAACCTTGTGTTCGCCCTACAAACAACAATCGTTTTTGAACCTATGTCCGAGGGCGCAGGCATCCAAATTCATTTTCGGACATAGGATAGATTCCGGTTGTTGTTCGAGGGCGAACACAAGGTTCGCCCCTACATTCGTTCCCGGACATGGTTTGATTCCGGTTGTTGGTTGTGTAATACACCCAAAAGAAATGTCCGACTTTTTGAGAATGCGGCGCCTCATTCATTTGAACTGCTTTTTTTGTGTACGTTTTTCTTTGACGAACATATTGGGTATCTTTTATGCATATCTGTAATCTTATCTTATATTATTTCTTGATGCAAGGCAAAAAATAAGCTGCTAAAATATCTGGTTACAAGTGAAAACAATTGCTTGACATCAGAAAAATCATAGCTTAGACTACATAACATTATGTAAATATTTCAAAACAAATGAAGTGTCTTGACATCAACAATTATTTCTATTTTTAGTATAAAAAAGGAGGTTAGAAATCGTGGAACAAGATCAACAAACCGAAACCACATATGCAGACCAGCCATGGAAAAAACATTATCCGGAACATATACCATCAAAGATGGATTTTAAAGAAATGTTTTTACCAGATTATCTACAAAAATCTGTTCAAAATTTTCCAGACAAAGCTGCCTTAATTTTTCAGGGCTATGTAGTAACCTATAAAGAACTTCAAGACATGGTGGATCGCTTTGCCGCATGCCTGAAATCTTTTGGCATTCAAAAAGGAGATAGTGTTGCCATTCTATTGCCCAATACAGTTCAGTGTGTTGTCAGCTATTATGCAACAATCAAGTTGGGTGGCATTGTGGTGATGAACAATCCGCTGTACGCTGATCCGGAGCTTGAACATCAGTTTAATGATTCTGGGGCAAAAGTTCTCATTACCCTTGATTTATTAGCAAATCGAATGATTGATTTGCGTCCCAAAACAAATGTCACACAAATTGTGTACACGTCACTGGCTGACTATATGCCCTTTGCAAAAAGTTTTGTATTAAAAACAGTTGGTAAAACAAGAAAAATCCGTGATTGTTTGCCAGATATGCCTTTCATTGATAATATTCCTGTTGTGAGCAACGTGACAAAAAAGATAGGTGAACTTCAACAATTGACTGCTGATGTTAAAACAGCGCCTGATGTTTATAATTGGAAAGAATTGTTAACTATATTTGAACCTGATAGCAGCCAGGCACAGTTGAATTTCGATGATGTTATGATGTATCAATACACAGGCGGTACAACCGGAGTATCAAAAGGGGTCATGCTGACACATGGCAATATGACCAAACAGCTCCAACAGGCTGAGATCTGGTTTCCGGAACTTGAGGATGGCAAGGAGGTTGTTTTAGGTGCATTGCCCTTTTTTCATGTATTTGGTTTGACCACAATTATGAATTTTGCCATTTTAAAGGGGTGGACCGATATTCTAATTCCAAAGCCTTTGCCAGAGCAACTTCTTGAAGTCATCCATAATTACCGGCCTACTTTTACACCATTGGTACCCACCATGTTTATCAACATGTTGAATCATCCGGACATCAAGTCTACAGACATGACATCCATAAAAGCCTGTTTTTCAGGAAGTGCCCCCTTGGCTGTAGATATTATTCATGAATTTGAGAAAATGACTGGTGCAGTTATTATCGAGGGGTTTGGAATGACGGAGTCATCACCTGTAACCCATATGAATCCCTTTGGTGGCATTCGAAAAGTAGGCAGTGTGGGGATTCCGATTCCTGAGACGGATTGTCGTATCGTTGACCTGGAAACAGGTGAAAAAGATATGCCTGTTGGTCAACCGGGAGAACTTATTGTCAAAGGCCCTCAGGTCATGAAGGGCTACAAGAACCGGCCTGATGAAACTGAAAAAACATTGCGTGATGGATGGTTATATACAGGTGATATCGCTACGATGGATGATGATGGTTATTTTTATATTGTGGACCGAAAAAAAGACATGATTATTTCGGGGGGGTTCAATGTATATCCGCGTGATATTGATGAAGTAATCTATGAACATCCGAAAGTTCAGGAAGCCTGTTCCATTGGTATTCCACATAGTACTCGGGGAGAGGCTGTTAAGGTTTTTATTGTTCTCAGAGAGAATGAAACAGCTACAGAAAATGAAATTATCGATTTTTGTAAGTCCAGACTGGCAAAATATAAATGGCCTCTTGAAATTGAATTCCGAAAAGAATTGCCCAAAACCAATGTGGGAAAAATATTGCGAAAAGATTTACGTAAGCAGGAGATTGATCGTCGTTCCAGGGGAGATTGAGCTATGCAAACATTTTGGTAATTTACCTTGACAAAATCGGCGAATATTTGCTAAATACTTATATCTATTATTATTCAATTTAATTTTTCATGGCAAGAATTTTGCCTTAATCACGTTCCCATGCGCTGCATGGGAACGAAATGATTCTTGAGGAGATCATTCATGAGAAGATCATTGATGAAAGAAGAACAAAATGATTTAGATAAAAGAATCGCGCCGAGAGAACCGATTAAAACAAGGGTAGAATTTTTTGTTGATGCCGATATTATTGATGCAGAATCTGTAAACATTTCAAGTACTGGTATTCGGTTTGATACCCAGGACCCAATTCCCATCCAAATGCGTTTGGAAAAGGATGGCATTTTGTATGAAAACCGTGCGCATCTTGTTTGGGCACAAAGGAAGTCTGATGGCGGTATGACCTATGGGTTTGAATTTGTTGCACAAGATGAAGAAAAAGAGGAACAAATTAAATTTTAATTTTTCGCTCATCATTGATCCATTCTTGCAAATGAAAGAAGCATAATTTTTTTTATTATTCGCTTTATTGATTGATAAATTCGAAAAAGAACCACAGACCTTTTTAACAACTTTCAAACCTGAATACTCTCCACAAATTTTTTCAAAGCAAAAAACATGCTTTTCCCTTGAAGTTGATATGTCGCATTTATGGGGTTGAATGCCAGATAGTTCATTTGAACCAGCCTGTTCAATGCTTCGGATAATGTAGAATCATCATATAAATTATCAAGCGTCAATGATTTCAAGTCGATCGTTCTAAAAAATTTCTTTTGCTGTGTAAGGCCGAATATTTCCTTTAAAAGAACAATTCGATTGTTACTGGTACCCGCGTAATGGTAAAACCTGGAACAATTTCCATCGATCTTATCATTGATTACTTCATGAATCTCATCATTGGAGAATGAATTCTTTTTTGAACAGCGCAATAACTCTCCCAAAAGATTTGTAATTTCCCACATACTGCCGCCGAAATATTTCCAGATCAGATCGATTTGTGATGTTGTCAGCCGAAATCGGGTAATTGCACTTTCAGATTCCAGATTGTTGAGCCAGTATTTTGTATCTTTTTCATTTAAATAATCAACCAAAAAAAATGTCGATGTTTTCGCCAGCTTGCTATCTTCATATATTCGTTTCATAAAGTATCCATCACTGCTTGCAATAATCACATGACATAGATGAGCTTCTTTTGTCATGGCCACGAAAAAGTTAAACAGTTCTTTCAATAATTCACGTTGACCATTTAAATAAATATCTTCAAGGGCCTGAAGCTCATCTATTATGATGACAGCTTGTTTTCCTTTTTTGGAAATTTTTATCAGTTCCTTTTTCATGACATGAAATGGATCCAGCGTTCTATTTTCAAGGCTTTTTTTTATTTCCCTCGACAATCTAAAGACTTTGAGACTGTACTGTGTTTTTTGTTTGATTTCTGGAGAGTCTTTCGAATAATCAATTTCAAAAAACGCCTGAATAAAATCAATGTAATTTGAAATCAGCATTTCTCTCAAATTGAAGTGTTTGATGTTGTAATGTTTGTTATTCAGATGCATATCAATGAATTTCATCAAGAGGGTCGTTTTTCCACTGCTTTTGGGACCATAAATAAATAGAATTTCGTTCGGCTCCTGGTTGATCCATTCACGCAAATAGTCTAATTCGCTCTGTCTATCGATAAAAGCATGCTTTAACGAATATTTCATAATATTTTTGGCCATTATTTTTTTTCCCATCCATTCAGGTTTCTGAACAATGAACTATTGCGAAACATTTCCGCATCCAATACCAATAAAATCCTGATCAAATTTATCCCCATTCAAATCAGTGTAACGCCTTGAATTTTCAATTTCAATCAAAGGCCAGTTTTCACAACTGCTGATTTCTTCAGGAATAAACTGCCAGAATACACAATTATTATTCAGACAATCCTCCAGCCCGCCAACATAATGCGCCACTTTTGCAGCATCAAAAGCGCCATAATAGCCATCAATGTAAGCATCTGCAGCAATCTGTTCATGACAGGTCAGGTTGATCAACTTTACTGCACCTTTTAGAATTTTTATCGCGTCAGCAAGATCCAGGCTGATCGCATCGGTTTTTGAAGCTGTTAATGTATAACTACCTGGACGAACTGTTGCAAAAGCATAATTTCCGGATTCATCTGTAATCGTTGAATATGAATAAGTTCCTGATAACGTCATGATCACGTTTTGAAGATGACTACTGCCTATATCTGTATAGCTGGATACATGACCTGAGATAACATAATGAATTTCATTCACAGTAATTGAAAATGTTGTTTCCGTGCTATCAATGCCATCATTGGCAGATATGGTAATATCAGTTTGTCCTGCCTGAAACGCATTTGGTGATATTGTAAGGGTATACAAATCACCATTATTTGCCAGTGTAAGGCGACTATCTAAAATTAACGACTGATCTGCAGATATGGCAGATACTGACAATGTGTTGGACTCGATATCATCTGCGATAAATGATACCTGGATCGCGTCACCTTCATTCATACTTTGTGAACTAATGTCTGATAGTGTTGGAATATCATTGATCGATGTAACGTTTAGATCGAAAGTATTTGATGCTTCCAGCCCATGGGAATCTGTTATCGTGATTGTAACTGTCGCTGTGCCATTCTCATTGGCTACTGGTATCAGCGCCATTGTACAGCTATCATTGATGCAGGTATAATCCATGTTTGAAAGTGGCAGAAGGCTTGTGTTTGAAGATGTCAGGGATACTGTCAGATTCGTATCATCTACATCTGCAATAGAAAACGAGATATCATCTACATTTGTATCTTCATCAATCGTTAATCCTGTCATTGAAATGGTGGTTGAATTTCTGACAATTTCACTGATTTCCGGTGCATCATTCACATTGGCAACTGTTAGATAAAAACTGTCCATGGCTGTCAGGTTTAGCGTATCCTCTGCAATGACATTAATGGCATAAGTGCCAACATCATCGTTGGTTGGTGTGCCTGAAAAATGTCGATTGTTTTCATCAAATGTAAACCAGGATGGCAGTGGATTGCCATCAGACAACACTGCTGAATAGGATAGGGAATCACCGAAAATGACATCCTCATCACGAAATGTATTTTCACCAAAGATAAATGAATAAGCAGCATCTTCAAGTATTGTCTGATCATCAATGGGATTGTCCAGAACCGGTGCTGTGTTGGTATTGTTTACGCTTAATACAAAAGTATCGGTGATGGATTGTGCTGAACCATCAGTGGCGGTTATGGTAATGGTAATCGCGCCAACATCGCTGTTGCTGGGTAATCCACTGAATGTTCGTGATGCGCCGTCAAATGTCAGCCAAGATGGCAATGCATTGCCATTGAGTTGCGTGGCCGTGTATGTCAGGGTGTCTGAGGTATCCACATCAGTGAAGACATTTTCATTGAATGTAAAAACATATTCTGTTCCTTCAGTGGCAATACGATTTGAAATTGGATTGGCAAGTACTGGAGAATCGTTTACTGCAGTTACTGATAAATCAAATTGTGTTGAAACTGTCAAGCCGTCTGAATCAGCAACGATGACTGTTATTGTTGACATACCAGATTGATCCATTTCAGGTGTTAGCGTAATGTTGTAGGTTTCTGCCTGACAGTTATACGTAATGTTTGAATTCACAAAAAGAGATTGATTGGATGATGTTATGGTGATACCAAGATCACAAGAAGGTGTTTCATAATCTGTTACTGTAAATGGTACTGTTTTGGCAGCATCTTCGTCAGTTGTCTGGTCTGAAATGGAAGAAATGACTGGTGGCGTATTACTTGCTACAACTGTAAAAATACCATCTGATGAGCTTGCTTCATAATTGTTAAATCTGGCTGAAACAATTGAAATATCACTGCTTTCTCCAGTAGTGCCATTAACGATGAAATCAAGGTATAATAACATGCCGGTAGTGGTAAAGATGTCTGTTGACGATGCAAAAATGGCATATATTGTTCCAGGAATGTTTGTGTTGAATACATTGAGATAGTCCTGATTGTTAAGCACTGTATCAGTCAAGGAAATACCTGTGGCTGTGAGAACATTTGGGTCATAGCCAATTTCCAGTTCAATGGATAGGATATCAGTTGATAAATAATTATTAAGTGTCAGCGGAATTGATACAGATTGAGACTGGCTTTGTGTTGATGTCGGGTGAACAACAAAGATATCTTCACTAAAAGCTGTTTTTGCGGTAAACAATACTGCAAAACAAAAAAATAATACAAAATATTTCAATTGGTTATTTGATTTCATAATATCGTCATCCTTATATTTTGAGGCTGATGAATATAATTTTTATTCATCACCTGCTTTTTTCTTTGGATAAACCTTTTCAAGTTTTTTTCTCCATAATCAATCTTTGTCAAAAAGATCATCCGGCATATTTTCCACAAATTTTTTCAATCCATAAAACATCGTATTTCCCTGCAGTCGATATGTTGAATTCGTTGGATTGAATGCCAGATAGTTCAATTGTACCAGCCTGTTCAATTCATCAGATAAGCTTGTATCATCATATACCTTATTGTAAATCAGTGATTTCAAATCAAAAAAATCAAATGGTTTTTCAGAGCCTGTTTTATAAATATGTTGAAATAGCAAAATTTTATTTTTATTTAGCCTGGCATAGTGTTTTATTTTTGCATAATTCATATCAATTATTTTTTGAATACAGGTATTTAATTGGTCATTGGTTATGGAAGAATTGTTAATTTCACATTGCAACAATTTACCCAAAAGATTTGATATCTCCCACATACTACCACCAAGATATTTCCAGATCATATCAATCTGTGTTTCTGATAGTATTAATTTTGTAATGCCACTTTCTGACTCCAGATAATTTAACCAATATTTTGTATCTGATTCATTTAAATATTCCACAGCAAAAAAATCTGATGTTTTGGTAAGCTTGCTGTCTTCATAGATTCGCTGCATAAAGTAGCCATCACTGCTAGCAATGATCACATGGCACAAATGAGACTCTTTTGTAATGGCCACAAAAAAATTGAACAATTCCTTTAGCAGTTCACGCTGACCATTTAAATAAATATCCTCTAAAGCCTGAAGTTCATCAATGATAATGACTGGTCGCTTTCCTTTTTTGGAAATTTTTAATAACTCTTTTTTCATTACAACAAATGGATCCAATATCCTGTTTTCCAGGCTTTTTTTTATTACTTTTGATAGCTTAAAAACTTTGAGACTGTATTGCGTATTTTGTTTCACTTCTTGTTTTTCTTTGGAGTAATCAATTTCAAAAAATGCCTGAATGAAATCAATATAATTGGCAATCAGCACTTCTCGTAAGTTAAAATGCTTTATGTTGTAATTCTTATTATCTAAATGCATATCAATGAATCTCGTCAATAGCGTTGTTTTACCACTACTTTTGGGGCCATATATAAATAGAATATCGTTGGGTTTTTGATTGATCCATTCATACAAGTATGTTAATTCATCTCGCCTGTTTACAAACGCATCCTCAATTGTATATTTCATTTCTTTTTTTGACATATAATAGCTCTCCTTCAGTTTTATGCATTTAATGTTATATGATTGTTGCCCAATCACTCATGATCAAAAAGATCATCCGGCATATTTTCCACAAATTTTTTCAATCCATAAAACATACTGTTCCCTTGAAGTTGATATGTTGTTTTTGTGGGATTGAATGCCAGATAGTTCAATTGTACCAGCCTGTTCAACTCATCTGATAAGGTGACATTGTCGTATATCTTGTTGTGAATCAGTGATTTCAAATCAATAAAGTCAAAGCATTCTTTTTCAGTGCTTGTTTGATAAATATGTTTAAAAAGTAATATTTTACTTCTATCAAGCCTGGCATAATAATGAAATTTTGCATAGCTTTCATCGGTTATTTGTTGAATCCTTTCATCAAATAGGTCATTGGATATGATATGATCTTTTGAATATTGCAACAATTCACCCAAGAAACTTGATATCTCCCACATACTGCCACCAAAATATTTCCAGATCATATCTATTTGTGATGATGATAATTTAAATCGGGTAATGGCACTTTCTGATTCCAGATGATTCAACCAGTATTTTGTATCTGATTCATTCAAATAATCCACTGAATAAAATTTTGAGGTTTTGCTAAGCTTGCTATCTTCATATATTCGCTTCATAAAGTAGCCATCACTGCTTGCAATGATCACATGGCACAAATGAGACTCTTTTGTAATGGCCACAAAAAAGTTGAACAATTCTTTTAACAGCTCCCGCTGACCATTCAAATAAATATCCTCTAGAGCTTGAAGTTCATCGATGATAATGACCGGTCGTTTCCCTTTTTTGGAAATTTTTTGCAGTTCTTTTTTCATCACTGCAAATGGATCAAGCGTCTTATCTTCCAGGCTTTTTTTGATTTCTTTTGTCAATTTGAATACTTTAAGACTATATTGAATTTTTTGTTTGAGGCTCTGTGTTGATTTAGAATAATCAATTTCAAAAAATGTCTGGATAAAATCAGTATAATTGCCAATCAATACCGTTCTCAGGTTAAAATGTTTGATATTATAGTGTTTATCATTCAGGTGCATATCAATGAATTTCATCAACAGTGTAGTTTTGCCACTACTTTTGGGGCCATAGATAAATAGAATTTCATTGGGTTTTTGATTGATCCATTCGTACAAATACGTTAATTCACTTTGTCTGTTAATAAAAGCATTCTCAATAGTATATTTCATTACTTTTTGTGGCATAGTAGCACTCCTTCAGTTTGATGCAAAAATGATATATGATTGTTGCCCCAATCAATCCAATGCTTCAGATAGTTTCGTTCTTCCGCTCTGTTGATAAATGCACTTCTATTCGTATAAGCTATTGGTTTTATTTTATTTGACATTAATTATACTCCAATTATTCATCCAGGTTGATACATTATTATTCCGAAACATTTCCACACCCAATACCAATAAAATCCTGATCCAAAACATCACCAGTCAAATCTGTATATCGCCGTGTGCTTTCAAATTCAATCAAAGGCCAGGTTTCACAACTGGTGATATTCTCTGTCACAAACTGCCAGAATGTACAGCTATCATTGACACAATCGTTTAATCCGGACACATAATGGGCGACTTTTACGGCATCATAAGCATAATTATATCCATCATTATTGACATCAGCGGCAATTTGTTCAAGGCAGTTCAAACTGACTAATCTGGCACGGGAGTTGAGTATTTTGATAGCGTCTGCAATATCCAGGCTGATATCATCTGTTTTTGATGCTGTCAGGGTGTAATTCCCTGGTCGCACTGTTGAAAAGTTGTAATATCCAGAAGCATCTGTTACCACGCTATACGAATACGTACCAGTTAGTGTCATGGTAACACCCTGTAAATTACTGCCGGCAATATCCGTATAGTAAGAAACATGACCAGCAATGATATAATGAATTTCATTTACTGTGACTGTAAATATCGTTGTGGTGGTATCTGTTCCATCATTGACAGATAGAGTAATATCTGTGCTTCCAACCTGAAACTCATTGGGAGTTATGGTTATGGTATACACGTCTCCATCATTGGTCACCGCAATATTGCTATCTGAAATCAGATTCTGATCCCCAGACAAAGCATTTACAGTCAATGTATCATTCTCAATATCTGTTGCTGTCAATGAAACGCTGACAGATTCGCCTTCATTCACGTTTAGATCTGAAATTGTCCCCAAAACAGGATGGTCATTAATAGACGTTACCACTAAATCAAAAGAATTTGATGCCATCAGACCGTGCGGATCTGTTACAGTCACTGTAATTATAGCTGATCCATTTTCATTGGGTACTGGTGTTAATGACATTGTACAGCTACCGTATGAACAGGAATAATCCATACTTGAATTTGGCACCAAGGTCGTATTGGATGATGTCAAGGATACTATCAAGTTGCTATCATCAATATCATAAATTGCAAATGAAATATCATTCACCCAGCTGTC
>Ga0272440_1004257_pt1 | contig 10329 bp, 6 predicted proteins | sample SSMMMBAug17_FD_192440 | JGI IMG/M metagenome (GOLD analysis project Ga0272440, IMG submission 192440) | Marine sediment archaeal communities from Little Sippewissett salt marsh, Falmouth, MA, United States - SSM-MMB-Aug17 | ecosystem: Environmental > Aquatic > Marine > Wetlands > Sediment ... | reverse complement strand
AAACATCACCATTTAGCATAATGATCTTCAGCCCACCCATAAATATTTTTTATTTGAATTTCCTCATCATCATCAGTTATTAATTTCCCAGAATATGTCCCAAACAATTGAGTAAAATCAGTAGCAAGTAAAAATGCATTTACTTTTTCCTCTCTATGGCCAGAAGGAGTAAATTCAATATCTACCTTTTTATCATTAGAACTTATATGCCATTTTTTATAAAGATCATCTTTATCATAATAAAAATTAACAGTATCAACCTTAGTTAATTTGTTATCAATCCAGAAAGCATTTTCAGTAAAACTTGTCTCATTAACACCACATGAAAGGTTTAATCCAATTGATCTATTATCAGAGAGTCTTGATGTAATTGCAGCCCAGTTCCAGAATGTTTCATTTCTCATATAACCGCCAGTCCAGTCAACAAGAGCCATATAATTTGGCGAGCTTAAATCTATTATTTTATTATTATACTCAAGTTTTCCAGTTAATTCAATGCCGCTTGTTTTTTGAGTATAAACCCATCCCCTATAGCCTGCTCTTGTGCATATTCTTAATGGGGAAGCCTTTGAAAGAGAAAGATTTAATTTTATTTTAGAATTATTAGTTTCTACAGAAATATCACCTGAATTCATAATCACATTTATTGAATTTGAATTAAAAAAACAGTTCATACTATCAGGCTCCTGCTCAATTTTAGCATTAAATGGTAATGATATTTTTTTTGTCTCAAATATTTTATTTGTATCAATTTCATATATATAAAAAAAAGCATTTGAAATATATTTAAGATCAACAACTGCAATTCCTGCCATGATCTCAGTACCTGATATACCTACAAAGATAAAATGGTTTGAAAATAACTGCTTAATAATATCTGGAATAACCATCCCCATAGGAGTTTTAAGTATATAATCCTCATAATTAATTCTTTCAACAGGCTCATTATATAAGCCATAATTTATAGTATTATTATTTATTAATTGTTTCATTTTTTTCATCCTTAAAATATTATAATAATTATAATTTTTTTATCATAATCCAACTTCGTTTTTTCCAATCATAAGAAGTGTAAGTCAGTGTCTGTCCATGCATGTCCGTGTCAGTCCGTGTCAGCCCAACCAAAAGTCGAAAAACCAAATTTGAATTATAATATATACACATTTATTTAAGTCAGTGTCTGTCCATGCATGTCCGTGTCAGTCCGTGTCAGCCCAAACAAAAGTCGAAAAATCAAATTTGAATTATAATATACACATTTATTTAAGTCAGTGTCTGTCCATGCATGTCCGTGTCAGTCCGTGTCAGCCCAACCAAAAGTCGAAAAACCAAATTTGAATTATAATATATACTCATTTATTTAAATTAAGACAATTATTTTATAAGATAAATATCGTTCTTATTGTTTTTAATAAAAAAATATTGTATTGTTCTTATCAAAATAAACTGTAGAAAATTCTTATCAAAATTAATAAACTATTGAAAAGTAAAAAGGAGGAGTTATGAAAAGAAGCTTATGTATTTTATGTCTATTATCTTTATTTTATTTACAATTATTTCAAACAAACATTTTTTCAAAGGAAATTACTATTAGAATTCATTGTTGGGAGGGCTATGCAAAGCCATATGTTGAAAATTTTAAAAAGTTAGTAAAAGAAAAATACAAAATCGATGTTAATTTAAAAATAACAAATGTTTCGGATCCAAATGAATTTTGGAATTTAGCACGCGGTAAAAAAGTTGATTTGATATCTCCTGCCCATAATATTCCTAGAAGCCCCAGTTGGGCTTTTGTTGATGGAAAGGTTGCAATACCTGTTGATCTTAAAAATATTGAAAATTACAAATATCTCTTACCTGTTCTTCAATATAATTAAGTTTGTAACAAAAGATGGCAAAGTTTATGGAGTACCATATACCATGGGACCTTATGGTCTTGCTTATAATAGTGAAAAAGTTAATAAGGCTGATTCATGGAGTGTTTTATGGGAAAAAGACAGTTCAAAATTATATACAATATCCAAAGATTATCCTGATTGTAATATATATGTTACGAGTTTAGTTCTTGGAGCAGGTTATGATGATATTTATAAAATGAATAAACTTCTAAAAAAAGTTTCAAATTCTGATCTAAAAGAAAAAATAACCCAACTTGCATCAAACGCTGGCTCATTATGGGAAGGAACTGCAAATCCTGATGAATTTGGTAAATTGAAATATGCTGCAACCTGGGGCTATGCTGTTGCAAAAGCAAATTCAAAGGGTATGAAATGGAAAATGGCAAAGCCAAAAGAAGGAACTACTATGTGGGTTGATCACTGGGTTATCACCTATGCTGTTAATAATGATGCCCTTAAAAAGAAAATCTGTGAAGAATGGATAAATTATTGCCTTGGTAATGAATTACAAATTGGTGTTATCAGAAATTGGGGTGTTTCTCCTGTTGTTACAAATATTAATAATCTTATTACTCAAGAAGAAATCAATACTTTTAATGTTGCTGATAATGAATATTGGAAATCATTATCTCTTTGGGAACACCAAGATAAACGTACTAAAAATTTCTATAAAAATATTTGGAATGATGCTTTAAAGCAAAATAAATAACAAAGATATTATTTTTCCAATTTTGGTTTTTCTGGTTTATCCGGTGGAAAGGATGATGGTTTTTTAGTGGACAAAGTGGACAAAGCGGACAAAGCGGACGAAGTGGACAAAGTGGAATAAGTGGACATAAAATGACATTTTTTTTGTCCACTTTGTCCACTTTGTCCACTTCGTCCACTTTGTCCACTTCGTCCACTAAAAAAGATTTCAATCCAACAAAATTGCCTCAAAAGAAAAAAGTTTAAATCCTTGACATTCAGTGTCAAGAAAAAAAACAAAACTAAACTTTAATACCAACAAATTAATATTTTTTATATGGACATAAAACAACAAATAAAAGACCAATATAAAATAATTGACGTATATAATCCTGAATGGCAATATGCTGCAAGGATAATACTTCCAATATCAGGTATAATATACATTTTAAGCATTCCATTAACCAGTCATATTTTGCCAGATTACCTCATAATATCAATAATTTTATTATATATCTTTTTTCATATTTATTTAAGAAAACAGGTTCGCAAACATGGATTTCAAAGCCGCTATGATATCTATGGTTCTGCAATGGATATTATTTCTTCATGTTTTGGATGGCTGGTTGACCCCTATGATCCCTCAGCATTCTTTTTCTTTGCTCTTGTAAGTATTATTGGAAATAATATTCAACATGGAATGAAAAATTTTAGACCAGTTCATTTTTTAACAGCAGTCTTGGTACCTTGTATTTATATTATTAGACTTTTCATTTTTGGCTTTAATCCTTCATCATTTTTTATTCTTTTTTTTAGTTTTTGTCTTGTTTGTTATATTTTTGTAATAGTTATAAAAATAGAGGAGTTAAAAACTCAAAGTAAAAAATGGTCAAAAGAGCTTGAACAGGTAAATAAAAGACTTGTATCAGAAATTGACGAACGTAAAAAAATTGAACAATTTCTTCGAGACAGCGAAAATAAACTTCGTAAATACAAAAATCAGCTTGAAATCAGGGTAATGGAGAGAACAAGCGAACTTCTTATTGCAAATAATAAGCTAAAACAGGAAATTGAAGAAAGGGAGCAAACAGAAAAACAATTAAAAGAAAGTGAAGAAAAATATAGAAGATTATTTATTAATGTATCTGATTATGTTTATCTTATTGATTTAGAGGGTAATATACTTGAAACAAATGCTGCTTTAAAAAATGAAATTGCTATTAATGAAGAAGAGCTTAAAAAGATGAATTTAATTGATTTTATTGAACCAAAATACAAAAAAGATTTTAATCGTAATTTAAAAAGAATTATTGATATTGGGCAAAGTTCTGGCATGATGAATGTAGAGTTAAAGAATGGTCGTAAAATGGCATTTGAATATAATAATACTTTAATCAAAAACAGAAATAATGAGCCAGTTGCAATTCAAGGAACTGCAAGGGATGTTACAAAGCGTTTAGAAGCTGAAAAAGAACTAACATTTGTTCATCAAAGATTACTTGATATTATTGAATTCTTACCTGATGCTATGTTTGTTATTGACGAAAATAAAAAAATAATAACATGGAATAAAGCCTTAGAAGAAATGACAGGCTTTAAACAAGAAGAGATGATTGGAAAAGGTAATTATGAATATGCAATACCTTTTTATTCTGACAGAAGACCAATAGTATGCGATTTTATATTTGATAATTATCCTGAATTTGAATCAAATTATCTTTTTATTGAAAGAAATGAAAATACAATATATGCAGAGGTTTTTGTACCTTATTTATACAATGGAAAAGGAGCATATGTCTGGGCAAAGGCTTCTGCTCTTTATGATCAAAATGGAAATTTAAGAGGTGCTATTCAATCAATCCGTGATATTTCAAAAAGAAAAAAAGCTGAAAAAGAAGCCAGAGAAAGACTTGATCAACTTTATCATGCTGATAGAATGACAACTTTAGGTACTTTAGTAGCTGGTGTTGCTCATGAAATTAACAATCCTATTACATCAATAATGCTAAATGCTCCTGCACTTCAGGAATTATGGAATTTAGTTCTTCCAATTTTAGATGAATACTATTCTGTAAGAGAAGATTGTCAGGGAAGCGGTATGACATACCAAATGGTAAGAGAGCGTGTTCCAATTCTTCTTGAATCTATTAACAATGGAGCTGAAAGAGTCAGCAATATTGTAAGTGAATTAAAAGATTTTTCAAGGGAAAAGCCCCCTGAAATGACTGATATGGTTGATATAAATGATGTTGTAATTGCAGCAGTTGGCCTTGTTCAAAACCTTATTAAAAAATCTACAGACAATTTTAAAGAAAATTTCGCTGATATTGTACCAAGGTTTAAAGGAAATAAACAAAGAATTGAACAGGTTGTTATTAATCTTTTAGTAAATGCATGTCAGGCTCTTCCTGACAAAACTAAAAAAATTTCCATAACAACTGGTTATAACGATTCAAATGGCAATGTATTTTTAGAGGTAATTGATGAAGGTCATGGAATTGATCCTGAATTGGTTCAAAGAATAAAAGATCCCTTTTTTACTACAAAAAGAAATAGCGGCGGAACTGGCTTGGGACTTGCAATATCTGATAAAATTATCCAAAATCATAATGGAAGCTTATTTTTTACCTCAGAAACAGGCACTGGAACAACAGCACGAATTGAAATACCAGTACATTGATTAATTATCTTAACTATTATTGTTCAACTGAAATTTTGCAATCAACTATTCTTCATCTTTATCAGTCCGTGTTTTTCAATATAAAAATTAACAGAAATAACTATTTTTTTAATGTACATCTTTATTTCAAATAACTTAGGTGATTTCCGAAAAAGAATATACCAAATAATTAAGGGGCACCAGTTTGTAGTTCCGCCTTTAGGCGGTTCTTTTATTAATTATTAATGTGCCATGAGACTTTAAAAGAACCGCCTGAAGGCGGAACTACAAACTGATTTGAATCCTTGGTATATTCTTTTTCGGAAATCACATTAATGTGTAAGTCCGTATTAGTCCGTGTTTGTCTTTTTATTATTAAAATAAAGACAAAGTCAGAAATAACTATTTATTATACAAGTTTATTTCAAACAACTTAATTTGGATGTCCATGTTAGTCCGTATTTTTTTTTATTATTACAAAATAATAAAGTCAGATGATAATATTACCGAATTAATTAATAATAATAATAACAAATAAGTAAAAAAATTAATGAAAAAACAACCAATAAAACCAAGATTTCCCATACTCATAGTAGATGATGAGGATGCTATTTTAATGGCAATTGATACAAGCCTTAGAATGTCAGGATATAATAATATATTGACATGCAAAGACAGCACAAATGTAATGCAGATAATATCTGAAAATAATGTAGGACTGGTCTTATTAGACCTGAATATGCCGGGTTTGCATGGTGAAAGTCTTCTTACATCTATCAATCTTGAATATAAGAATATACCTGTTATTGTTGTTACAGGAAATATTGATTTAGAAACAGCAGTAAGATGTATGAAATCAGGTGCTTTTGATTATGTTGTAAAACCTGTAAAAAAAGACAGGCTGATTACTTCTGTTAATAGAGCACTTGAATATAGAGAGCTTAAGCAGGAAAATATTGAACTTAAACAACATATTTTAAATGACGGCCTTGAGAATCCAAAGTTCTTCGAAGATATTATTACTCAAAATAAAAAAATGATATCGATTTTTCAATACCTTGAATCAATAGCTAAAACTTCACAACCTGTTTTAATAACTGGTGAAACTGGCGTTGGAAAAGAACTTTTTGCAAGAGTTATTCACAGATTAAGTGGATTAAAGGGGCAGTTAGTTACTGTAAATGTTGCTGGTCTTGATGATAACGTTTTTTCTGATACTTTATTTGGTCATATTAAAGGTGCTTTTACTGGGGCAGAAACTGGAAGAAATGGTCTTATTGAAGAGGCTTCAGAGGGAACTTTATTTTTAGATGAAATTGGAGACCTTGCTATTAATTCTCAAGTTAAATTGTTAAGACTTCTTCAAGAAGGTGAATATATGCCTCTTGGTCAAGATAGCCATAAAATGACTGATGCAAGAATTGTTGTGGCAACTAATAAAGATTTATGGGAATTACAAAAACAAGGAAAATTTCGAGAAGATCTCATTTACAGATTAATTACACATAATATTCATATTCCGCCTCTTCGCGAAAGACTCGATGATATCCAGCTTCTTACAGATTATTTTCTGGAAAAAGCTTCTAAAACATTAAGCAGAGCAAAACCAACGCCGCCAAAGGAAATTTATTTTCTTCTCAAATCATATTTTTTTCCCGGAAATGTAAGAGAGCTTAATGCAATGATTTTTGATGCTGTAAGCAGGCATAAAACAGGTGTTTTATCTTTAGATCCTTTAAAAAATCATATTAATAAACATCAGAAACTTGATCATGACCATATTGATGACATCGATGAAGTTCTTTTTCCCAAAAAGCTGCCAACATTAAAACAGATGTCGCAATTATTAGTTGATGAGGCAATGAAAAGAGCAGGCAATATTCAATCTATTGCTGCCGGTTTGCTTGGTATATCTCATCAAGCTTTAAGTAAACGTTTAAAACAAAAAGCAGAAAAATAAATAATAATGAAAATTAAAAATTTTTATTTATATTATAAATATCCTTTTTATGGTGTTATTTTGTGGACATTCATTTTAGTTTGTTCCTATATTTATCACTACATAGAGTTTAATAATAGTATTGTTAAACTGGCTGAAAAAGAAGCTAAGATATTAGTAAATAAGGATTTATGTTTCAGATTATGGGCAAATTCTCATGGCGGAGTTTATGTGCCTGTAACTCTTAATACTCAACCTGATGGAAATTTGAAAAATGTTTCTGAAAGAGATATTGTGTCGCCGTCTGGAAAAAAATTCACATTAATAAGCCCTTCCAGTATTATGAACGAAATTTTCAAGAATCATTCTGAATTATATGGAGAAAAAATTAAAATAACTGCTCTTGATGTAATTAATCCTAAAAACACTCCTGATGAATGGGAAATAAAAGCTTTAAATATACTTAAAATGAACACTGATATTTTTTTTGAAATTGTTGATTTAAAAGGAGGCAATTATTTAAGATTCATGCGCTCAATAAAAGTTAATAAAAATTGTATTAAGTGTCATAAAAATAATATCAATAGTAAAACAAAAAATTGGGGTGGTATTGGAGTTTCTACAAATATGGAACCATATTATAATATGCTTAAAATACAAACCTATTATGATTTATTTTTTCATTTTATTATATGGCTTTTCGGTTTAATTGCTTCATTTTTTTTAATGAATGTAAGAAAAAAACAACTAAAAATATATGAACAAAAAATTATCAATGAAAATCTCGAAGAGTCAAATATATATTTACATAATATTATTAATTCTTTAACACATCCTTTTTATGTAATTGATACTAAAACCTATGAAATAGTAATGGCAAATAATGCAGTTAATTTTAGTTCAGAAAATAATAATAACAAATGCTATAAACTAACTCATTTTCAAGATACTCCATGTGAAAGTGATGATCATATTTGCCCTCTTAAAGAGGTTCTTAAAACAAAAAAACCTTTTAGTGTGGAACATAATCATTATGATATTAATAAAAATTTACGCATTTTTTTAGTAAATTGTTTTCCAATTATTGATGATGATGGAAATGTATCTAAAGTTATTGAATATTCAATTGATATTACTGAACAGAAAAAAAATGAGAAATATTGGGAATTGATTTTTAATTCAGTATCAGATTTAATTTACTTTGTTGATTTAGATTATAATATAATCAAATATAATAAGGCATTAAGCCAAAAATTAAAAACAAATATTTCAATTACCGAAAACCCGTATTATAAAATTTTTCATGGACTGGATAAACCGAATAGTAAATGTTTTCATAAAAAAATTATTGATAACAAAGTAGAACAGTCATGTGAAATTGAGTTTGAAGAATTAGATGGAATATATCAGGTAAATGCTTATCCAGTATTTGATTTAAATGATGAAATGATTGGTGCAGTTCATTTTGCAAAAGATATTACAAATCAAAGAATCCTTGAAAAGCAGCTAAAAGAAGTATTAGATATTAATGAAAATATTATTACGCAGTCTCCTGTTGGTATTTCTGTATATGATAAAGATGGTTTTTGTATTCAGGCAAATAATGCAATGCTAAATATTATTGGAGCTGAAGATATTCAATATTTACTGAAAGTAAATTATAATAAAGTAGAATCATGGAAAAAATCTGGTTTTTTAGAAAAAGCTAAACAAGCATTAAATGATAATAAAATAATTAGAACTGATTTTATTAACTTGACTCATTTTGGTAAAAAAGTATTTTTAGATTGCCATTTAATACCTTTAGACAATGGCAAGCTGTTAAAAATGGCTGTTGATATTTCAGATCGTATTAAATATGAAAAAGAATTAAAAAATGCCAGAAAAGAAGCAGATCAGGCAAACAGAGCAAAAAGCTCTTTTTTGGCAAATATGAGTCATGAAATAAGAACTCCAATGAATGCAATAATTGGATTTTCAGATATATTAAAAGAACAATATATTGGTCCACTTAATGATAAACAAATGGAGTATATGGATGTAATTATTGATAGTACTGAAAAACTTCTAAAAATAATTAATGATATATTGGATATTTCAAAGATTGAGGCTGGAAAAGTTCCAATTAAGTATGAAGATTTTAATGTAAGAAGTATGATGTATAGAATGTCACAGATTGCGTCAGGGCTTATAAAGGAAAAAAATATTGAAATAAAAATAACAACCAATGAAAACATACCAGAAATAATAAAAGGGGATGATCTCAGAATTGAACAGGTACTAAAAAATTTAGTATCTAATGCAGTAAAATTTACTGAAATGGGACTTATTGAAATTTCTGCCAGCCTTTCAGCAGAAAATGAAATTTTATTCTCAGTTAAAGATACTGGAATAGGTATTGAAGATGATAAAGAGGATGATTTATTTGAAAAATTTTATCAAGTTGATAATTCATATTCAAAAAAATATGCAGGAACAGGACTTGGGCTGGCTATATCAAAGGAACTAATCCGACTTATGGGTGGAGATATCTGGTTTGAAAGTGAATTAGGCAAGGGCAGTATATTTTACTTTACTATTCCATTTAAACTGTCAAATGAAACAAATTATAAAATAAAAACTGACAATAACGCTGACTCGAACATAACAAAAACAATTTCAAAAAATATTTTAATTGCTGATGATGATCCATTAAATATTGAATTTATTTCATTTTATCTTAAACAAAATGATTGTAATATTTTTGCTGCTGAAAATGGAATCCAGGTTTTGGACATTTTATTAAAACATGAAATTGATTTGATTTTAATGGATATTCAAATGCCTGAATTAAATGGTTTTGAGACAATAAAAATTATAAGGAAATCACAATCAGATAAATACAGTGCGGATATCCCAATAATTGCAATAACTGCTTATGCAATGAATGGGGATAAAGAAAAAATTATGGATAGCGGGGTGAATGATTATGTTTCTAAACCAATAAATATGAAAATATTAATGGAAAAAATTAATGCTATATTGATGTAGTTTTTTTTAAGATTGGACGCAGTGGACAAAGTGGACGCAGTGGACGCAGTGGACAAAGTGGACGCAGTGGACAAAGTGGACTGAAAAAAATTATTTTTTGTCCACTTTGTCCACTG
>Ga0272440_1004256_pt1 | contig 10329 bp, 6 predicted proteins | sample SSMMMBAug17_FD_192440 | JGI IMG/M metagenome (GOLD analysis project Ga0272440, IMG submission 192440) | Marine sediment archaeal communities from Little Sippewissett salt marsh, Falmouth, MA, United States - SSM-MMB-Aug17 | ecosystem: Environmental > Aquatic > Marine > Wetlands > Sediment ... | reverse complement strand
ATCAGCTGGATCTGCTGATCAACTATTAACTACAGATGGCACAGGAACTCTTACATGGGTAACTTCAAGTCTCAGTTCTATAACAATTACTGATGCAGGAAAAGCAATTTTGGATGATACTAATGCTACAGCCCAACGAACGACTCTTGGACTGGACAGCATGGCAACTCAGCCTTCAGACTCAGTTGATATTAGTGGCGGTGAAATTGATGGTACTGAGATAGGTACCACAGCTCCATCAACAGGTAAATTTTTCACCTTTACAACAACAGGGACAACAACGATTGAATCTTCGACCATGACCATTGGTAAGGGCACAACAGCATCTCCAGGAAAAATAATTCTTCACGATAATCAAGCTGCCGACAGTTTTACTACTACCATTCAGGCTGCTGATAATGTTGATGCTAATTTTACATTAACACTTCCTTCAACTGCTGGTTCTGCTGACCAGGTCTTGACGACAGACGGCTCAGGCACTTTAACCTGGGTAACGCCTCAACTCAGTTCAATTACAGTCACTACAGCAGGAAAAGCGCTTTTGGATGATGCCGATAATGTTGCTCAGCGAACAACCCTTGGACTGGATAGCATGGCAACTCAGCCTTCAGACTCAGTTGATATTAGTGGCGGAGAAATTGATGGTACTGAGATAGGTACCACAGCACCATCAACAGGTAAATTTCTCACCTTTACAACAACAGGCACAACAACGATTGAATCTTCGACCATGACCATTGGTAAGGGCACAACAGCATCTCCAGGAAAAATAATTCTTCACGATAATCAAGCTGGCGACAGTTTTACTACTACCATTCAGGCTGCTGATAATGTTGATGCTAATTTTACATTAACACTTCCTTCAACTGCTGGTTCTGCTGACCAGGTCTTGACGACAGACGGCTCAGGCACTTTAACCTGGGTAACGCCTCAACTCAGTTCAATTACAGTCACTACAGCAGGAAAAGCGATTTTGGATGATGGCGATAATGTTGCTCAGCGAACAACCCTTGGATTGAAGAGTATGGCAACTCAAGCTTCAAATTCTGTTGATATTAGCGGTGGCGAAATTAACGGCACAACAATAGGTGCAACCAGTAAAGCAGAAGGTAAATTTACCACAGTAACTGTAAATGATGATATTATAATGAATAGTACCAGCTATATCTATCTTGGAAGTCCAAATACCAATGGCTCATGGAGAATTGGAGTTAGTAGTAATAATCTAATATTTGAACAACGAATCAGTAACTCCTGGAGCGAGAGATATAGCATAGTTAATGGACAAGATTAAGAAAATTAGATAATAAACAGGCGTATTCAGGATAAATATTATTTTAACTCTGAATACGCTTTTTTTTTGCATCTAACTCAACTTTTGGCTTTTATTATTATCAAAAAATTTGCCAAAATTGAAATAAATCAAATTAACAATAACTTATAAAAAATTGACATTTTTTGGTGCTAATTAACATTTCAATAAAATAAATAGTTTATTGAAATGATAAATATGTAGTAACAAAAAAATAGTTACTACATAATTATTTATTTAATTTCAATATGTTAATTTTTTAATATTCAAAAAACCGAATCCTCAAGTGATATTGCAGATCATGGTATGCCTGACGATATTGTAAAATTATATACTGTAACATGATAGGAAAGGATATTAATGCCTGACAGCTCTTATTGGAACAGAATTGGCAAAGAATTTCAGGACTGCAGACGTGAATATTTGTGGAGAATCCACATGAAACAGATTTATAGCAATCTGCTAAACAGATGGACAGAAAATTCAGATAACTCACTTGCGATTAAGACAGATCTTTTTGACGAGGCAATCAGCCCTTATTATATTATGTCTCTTGCAGAGGAAAAATTTGGAAAGGCACTGGGAATGGATATTTCATTTGACATAGCCAGAACTGCAAAGAGAAGAATGAAAGAGGACTCAGGGGTGACTCAGAATCATGTTATAATATGCGATGTTAGAAATATGGGATTTAAGGATGGTTGCTTTGATCCGGTCATATCCCCTTCCACCCTTGACCATTTTGAGCAAAAAAACGATATAGTCTTAAGTCTGAAAGAAATATTCAGAGTGATGAAACCTGATGGCAGTCTTGTTATTACACTGGATAATCCTTTTAATCCCGTTGTTTTGATAAGAAACCTGTTACCGCATCGTTTAATGATGATGCTCGGAATCATTCCATTTAGAATGGGCTTAACAGTAAGCATATTCGAGCTGATAAGGATGCTTGAATTCGTAGGTTTTAAAGTTCTGGATCACACAGCTATTGCTCATACACCCCGTATTCTGGCAATCCGGATGGGACAGATTCTTGACAAAATTGGGAATAAAATATTAAAAGATTATTTTTTCAGAATCATGGGAATTTTCGAACGACTTGAATATCTTCCGACGCGTTTTTTTACAGGTTATTTTATCGCTGTCAAAGCACGAAAGGAGATAACCTGATTAAGAAAAAATCAGTTATGCAACATTGTCTGCCGAATTGTTTGGTTTTACAAAAAACGCTTATGAAAAACAAGACTATTAAAGATTCAGTTCCTGATGTTATCTATGTCGAAAATGATAAAGCAGGCCTGCAAGCATGGTTGGGAATTGATTCTCTTGTTAGCAATAGATCATGCGGCGGATTGAGGATGACTTCTGATGTTTCAGGTGAAGAAATAACTGCGCTTGCAAAAGTTATGACTCTGAAATATGGATTTTTAGGACTTCCTCATGGCGGAGCAAAAGCCGGAATTTTATGTGAGGATGACGCTACGGCTGAAAAAAAAGCGCATCTTTTAAAAATATTTGCACAGCAAATCAAACCCTTCTTAGAACAAAGGCTTTACAGTCCTCATGTAGATATGGGAATTACAAGAAACGATATACACTCAATGCTCAAAGCAGTCGGAATCAGCTTGCCAAGAAAGGCACTGATTTCTGAGAAATCTGGATGGTACACAGGCTTAACAGTTATTGAGAGCATCTCTTGCGCTGCAAAATTTTGCCAGATGGATCTTTCAGGTTTAACTGCAGCAATTGAAGGATTCGGAAAAGTCGGAGCTTCAGTCGCTTACGGACTTTCCCGTCGTGGTGTAAAGATCATCGGTGTTTCAACAAGCAAAGGAGCAGTTCATTCTTCCAAAGGTCTGGATGTGGAGCAGCTTATCTATTTGTCTAAGAGATATGGAAGCGATTTTGTGAATTATTGCAGCGGTTTTTCAGACAATATAGATATGTCGGAAATTCTAATGCTCCCAGTTGATATTCTTTCTCCGTGTGCGCGGAGTTACAGTATAACAATTGAGAATGTTTCAGAGATAAAAGCCCGCATAATTGTCCCCGGAGCGAATATTCCCATTACAAAAGAGGCTGAATCAAAAATCTTTGATAAAGAAATTTTCTGTGTTCCTGATTTTATTGCAAATGCAGGGGGAGTGCTTGGAGGCACAATGGAATTCGCTGGAATAAAAGAATCTGGAATAAAAGATTTTGTCAGCACTTTATATGCACAGGAGGTTATGAAAATTCTCAAAAAAAGTGAAAAAAAATCCTGCAACCCTTGTTATATTGCTGAACAAATTGCCAGTGAACGATTTTTAAGAGTAAAGAACATAGCGGAAAACAAATCACCTAAAAACAAACTCTTTTTGTCTGCATTGTCATTGTATCGGCATGGTTTTATTCCTGAAATATTTATAAGAAACAGATCTAAAAAATATTTCCAGAATCGGATGAAGGGAATATATTAAATGAGGCAATAAAGTACCTTAAAAATTTATAGTCTCCCTTTGGGATGACAAAGGAGGAAATCATTGAACTTTAATGAAGTGATAAAAACAAGACGGTCTATACGAAAATATAAACAGACTGAAATTCCTGAATCTGTGATTGAAGACGTGCTTGATTCTGCAAGATATGCCCCTTCTTCAATGAACGGACAGCCATGGGAGTTTCTTGTAGTACGTGATTCTGATAAAAAAAGGCGTCTATCAGCAATCAAAAACAAATACTGTCCTATTGAAAAACTGAAATATTCGGCTGATTTCTTATGCCACGTGCCTGTAATCATAATTTTATGCGTCAACTTAGAAAAATCATATGATAGAACAGTTGAAAACAGCGTTCTCGCTGCTTCGCATATACTGTTAAAAGCATGTGAAAAGGGATTAGGCACTGTATATATGTCTGCATACAAGACTGGTGAACCAAAGCTAACTGAAGATATCAAACATCTGTTTAATATTCCTGATAGTCTTGTTCCTATCACCCTGATTCCGATAGGATATCCTGATGAAATCCCAGAAGTTAAAAATCTTGTTCCATTGAGAGATATAGTGAGTTATGAAACTTTTGGCACATAAAAATAGCGGATTATTGTTTGAAAAAATTGCTGATGACAGCATTTCCACAATGGATAGTATTGTCAGACGATATAAAAATACTTTCCGGTTCTACGATGATGATGAAAAAGATTCGTGTTATAAAAAATGGCTTGAAAAAACTAGCATTCAGGAAGGGGTTAGAATTTTTCCTTTTTTGACTTATCGCAATGTGATTATTTTTATTATGGATGAAACATCGTTGATGCATACCGGAACATTAAAATCAACAGACGGATGCGTTACAACCGCGCATTGCAAAATGAACGGATATGAAAAAGTTGGTTTTGAATCCGGAGGAAATACAGGAAGTGCTTTGACTGAATACGGAAATCGTTCGGGCATGGAGACATTTTTTTTTGTTCCTGAGGATAATCTTTTTCTTTTGGAGAGTTCTCTTTTCACTTCTTCAAAGGCGCATCTTATTTCAGTAAAAGACAAGTCTTTCCTGAAACAAACATCCCACGCATTTACTGAGCTATTTGATATAAATCATATTCCTAAAAGAGAATGGCGTTATGAAGCATCCATGTTCCGAGGCATGTTTATTCTGGAATATATTCTGAAAAATCACATATTTGACTGGTTTGTTCAAACTATAAGTGCCGCATTCGGTCCCATAGGTATATACAAAGTTCTACATGATTACGGACTCGCACGTAAAAGCATACCGAGATTTCTTGGTGTCCAGCAGAAAGCCAATTCTCCTTTCTTTACTTCATGGAAAGGAAAGATTTATGACGATAATGATGATGAAGAAAAGATTATGACTCAGGTTATGTATGACAGCAATCCCTTTACTTATGGAACATATAATAATTTTTCTGATCTTCTAACTTCCATACAGGGTGATCTGTGTACTGTTAATCATGAAGAGTTTTACTATTATGTGAAAAAAGAATTGCCAATTCCTGATCTTCTTTATGAAAAAGGAATTCAACTTTCCATAAGAAATGAAGATATTCTCGAAAAAACAGGGCTTATTGCTATTGCAGGAACGTTAAAAGCTGTTGACAGGGGAATAATTCCTTCAGGAACCCGTGTGCTATGCAGTCTTACCAGCGGAATTAGCAGAGCGGACGGAAAAGCCGAGCCTGATTTCCGTGTTACAGATTCAGATAAACTAAATGAAAATTATTTAAGAAAAAAATTTGATTTATTATGTAATGGGCGTATATACAGGTTGGAGGAAAAAGAATCCAAGCGCTGAAAGCACGAATTAATATAGCCCAGGGCAAAGCCATGGGAAATGGTGTGGTAAGCCGGCAAGCCTCATCCTACATAGATGTAATTTACCAAAATACAGATTTAGTTATAAAGATTTTGGACTACGTTCCCATATCAAAATTCGTCCTCAACGTACTAATGTACGTCTGCGGATAATTTTGATATGGCGCCTTGCCAAAATCTTTATAACTAAATCTGTAGAAGTAAAAGGAAAAATATATGAGAACTGTACAGATAAGAGATACAACGATGCGTGAAGGATTAGATACGCCTGAAGTTGATTTTTCCTATGAACAGAGGATGAAAATTGCTTTGCTTCTTGAACAGGCTGGAGTGCCGGAAATTGAGATTGTTGCTCCCAGCAAAGTGAACCAGGATATTGAGTTTGTAAAATTACTGCGGGAAAAAATAAACAAAATAAGAACAACAGGTCTGGTATATTCTTTTCATTCAGCCTGTATTGAACAGATAAAATTATCAGGCAGTTTTCTTGACAGATTTGATCTCCTTATGCCTGTTTCATATCAGCGCAGACCATTTCAAAAAGATGCAAAGATTAAGTTACTCCTTGATCGGCTTTCTTTTGCATTAACCTGCAATAAAGATGTGGGCGCAGGTTTTCCTCAATCAACTCAGGCTGATCTAGATTTTTTAAAGGCAATCTGCCATGAATCATCCCTAAAAGGAGCAAATAGAATAACATTATATGATACAAATGGCGGATCAGATCCATTTGCAGTTTTTGATCTGATCAAATCAGTCAAAGAATGTACATCATGCCCTGTATTTTTTCATGGACACAATGACTGCGGTTTTGCAACGGCAAATTCTTTAGCAGCTGTTTTGGCAGGAGCAGATGGCCTTGATGTTACTGTAAATGGACTTGGAGACCGTGCAGGCAATGCCGCGCTTGAGCAGGTTGCTGTATTCCTTTATATGCGGGGGATAAACACGGGCATTGATTTGAAGAAATTAAAAAAAATATCGCTCTGTGTTGAAAAAGAAAGCAGAATACCTTTATCAAAGCTCTCTCCTGTTGTGGGGGACTTTTGTTTTATGCACAAGTCACCAGGGCATCTGGAAAATCCTGAACTTTTTGAAGCCTATGATCCTGTTATTATTGGTGAATCAAGAAAGATTATATAATTCATGAAAAATAAAAAAAAACAGCCATTTGATATTGTTTTATTCAATCCTGCTCCAAGAAGCGGTGTTCAGGTACAGCGACGTATCGAGCTGCCTTTGGGACTGCTTTGTTCGGCAACACCTCTTGACTTAGAGGCGTATAAAATTAAGATTATTGACGGTTTTGTAAATCCGAACTGGAAAAAAGAACTAATTCAAAGTATTTCACAAAAGCCAATCTGTTTTGGTGTTACAAGCATGACAGGTCCTCAGATTCTACGGGCTATTGAAGCATGTCATATCGTCAGAGAAAATAATCCTCAGATTCCTATTGTCTGGGGCGGTATTCATGCAAGTCTGCTACCTGAACAAACTTTAAAAAGCCCTTATGCTGATATAATTGTTGAAGGAGAAGGCGAGATTACATTTAAAGAATTGGTCAAGGCATTGGAATCAAATTCCCCGCTTAAAACTGTTACCGGTATTTATTATAATGAAAACGGGCAGGTTTGCAATACAGGAATGCGTGATTTTGCTGATCTTGATTCGCAGCCTCCTTTGTCATATCATCTGGTAGATATTAATAAATACCGCCGGCGTCTTTTCGGAATTGATCATGTAAGTTTGAATTCGAGCAGAGGATGCATTTACCGTTGCAGCTTTTGCTGGGATCCGGTTCTGCATAGACGTAAATGGCGGGCAATGAAACCGGATACTATTATTTCCCATATTGAACGGATTATTAGAGATTATGATATACACGGTTTTCTTTTTACTGATGATCATTTTTTTATCGATATGGAGCGTGCTTATGAATTTCTTGAAAAGACTATCAAAAATAAATTGCATATTTCAATCAGCAAATTGCAGATACGTGCAGATACTCTCTGCCGCATGGATAAAGATTTTTTCAAACTTCTTGTAAAAGCCGGGGTAAAACGTCTGTCAATAGGCGTGGAGTCTGGAAGTCAGCGTATTCTTGATCTTCTGCGTAAAGATATAACTATTGATCAAATTATTTCAGCAAATGAGAAACTGGCGGCATATCCTATTGTTCCTGTTTATCTTTTTATGATGGGACTTCCCACAGAAACACGGGATGAATTAAAGCAGAGTATCACTCTGGCAGAGCGGCTTGTGGATGAAAATCCCTATGCAGTTAAAACCTTTAATATTTATACACCATATCCGGGAACTGAATTATTTAAGCTCGTATCTGAAATGGGACTCAATGTTCCAAATAAATTGGAAGAATGGTCGCGTTTTAATTTTCGGAATATTCCGAAAGAATCTGTCTGGATTAGTAATGAGATGAGCCGATTAATTGAAGGACTGGATTTTCCTCTAATGTTTCTTGGAAAAGGTCATTTTGTGAATCCGTATAAAAAAACAAATCCTTTTGCAGTTATTTTTGCAAAAATGTATTATCATTTTGCAAGGTACCGCATAAAAAATCTTGATGTGCGTTTTCCATTGGAAACTAAATTGGCAAAAGGCTTAGGTCTATTTGCAAGACAGGATTAATTGGATTTATCCCTCAGAAATTCAGGATACATTTTTGTAAGGCAGATATCATAACAGGTGTGAATATGTATTATCGAAAAATTGCATTTATATTCACTTTGATTCTTTCAGCAGCAGTCATTTATTTCAAAGTAATACCTTATCCATTTGTATTTGACGATAATGTCAGTATTGTCAATGAAAAAAATATTCGCATGTCTATATTTTCGTTTGAGGAATTAAAAAAAGCGGCAACACAATGCTTCTATTCGAAAAAGCATTTCCGACCTGTTGTCATGATTTCCTTTGCGCTAAATTATTATATCGATGGTTTCCATCCGCAATGGTATCATATTGTCAATATTTTAATTCATATATTGGCAGGAATTTCTCTATTTTTTTTTATGCAAACAACTATTAGGCTTGCCTCTCGTCTATCCAGCCCTGCCAATGAATCATCTGCAACTTCAGACTTAAAAAATTTGGATAATATTGCATTTTTTTCAACGCTTATCTGGATGGTCAATCCAGTTAATGTTCAGGCTGTGACTTATGTTACGCAGCGAATGACATCAATGATGAGTCTGTTTTTTCTGCTCAGTTTACTGTTTTATGCCAGGGGAAGAATGTCGATGATCAACTCTAACAATGAAAGTGATCGTTGTTTTAAAACATATATCTATTTTTTTTTATGTGGATTAATAGCATGTCTCGCAATAGGTTCAAAAGAAACAGCGATAATGCTTCCTTTATTTATCTTTTTGTATGAATGGTTTTTTTTTCAAAATCTTTCCAGAAATTGGCTGTATCATTGCTATCCTGTTATCATTGCAATATGTTTAATTTGTGTGCTGATTGCCTACGTCACCCTCGGCGATTTAGACCTTTTTTATACATTATCAAAATTTTACAATAAAAGAGTCTTTACAATGTGGGAACGGATATTGACTGAATTTCGTGTTATTTTGTACTATATCAACCTGTTCATATTTCCACATCCATCCAGACTGACATTGGATCATGACTTTTCACTTTCTCATTCCTTGTTTTCTCCCTTAACAACCTTGTTTTGTCTAATCACAATCATATGTATTTTGTTTATTGCCTGTATATTTGCAAAAAAAGAACGTATATTGTCATATTGTATACTATGGTATTTTGGCAATCTGGCAATTGAATCTTCTTTTATATGGTTAGAAATCATCTATGAATATCGTATGTACCTTTCAACAATGCTCATTTGTTTACCTTGTTTGATTTATTGGTTCCGATGGGTTCAGAACAGATGGATACAAATAGCACCATTATGTTTAATTGTATTATTATATGCTAATTGGACATATACGTACAATCAGGTTTGGAAAGATCCTATAACGCTTTTTAAAGACTGTGTTGCCAAAGCGCCTGATAGAGCAAGGCCTTATTGCAATTTAGGACATGAACTGGCATCTGTTGGAAAGTTTGAAGCAGCAGAAGTATATTTATACAAAGCAGTACAAAAGCATTGGCATTATGCAACTGCACATTATAACCTTGCTTCTGTACTTGAAAAATTGGGTAAACTCGATCAAGCGATTATTCATTATAAAGAGGCTATCAAATTAAATCCAACAGCTCCAAAATTCTATAACCTTGGAGTTGCACTTTCAAAAAAAGGATTGATAGAAGAAGCAACAATTCAGTATCATAATGCCTTGAAAAATGATCCTGAGATATATCAGGCGCATTTTAATCTGGCTATTCTTTATAAAAATTCAAACCATTTAAAACAGTCATTACATCATTTTAATGAAACCCTGCGGATAAAACCGAACTTTTTTTTAGCCCATAAAGAGTCAGGACTTGTATTACAAAAATTGGGCAAGATTGATGAATCCATTTATTGCTACAATCAAGCCTTGAGTGTAAAGCCTGATGATTATGAAGTTCATTATCAGCTGGGTAATCTATTGGCTCACAAAAAAAAATTTCAACAGGCTGTTAATCATTATATCAACGCACTAAAACGCAAACCCGAAATTAAAGAAGCGCACAACAACCTGGGTTTTATTTTGTTTAAAGAAGGACATGTCG
>Ga0272440_1004255_pt1 | contig 10331 bp, 3 predicted proteins | sample SSMMMBAug17_FD_192440 | JGI IMG/M metagenome (GOLD analysis project Ga0272440, IMG submission 192440) | Marine sediment archaeal communities from Little Sippewissett salt marsh, Falmouth, MA, United States - SSM-MMB-Aug17 | ecosystem: Environmental > Aquatic > Marine > Wetlands > Sediment ... | reverse complement strand
ATGCTTTTGTCCTTTGACATACATAGTTGATGTTAACCTTGTACTTAATTGAAATCTTTTCCTAAGCAATTGATTTATCTGACTTATATTTAATCCAGCCGTTGTTTTTAACAAAAAGACTATGCGGTCAGTAAATGAACTAACATAATCGGCTTCATCTGTCGGCTCCTCATTTTCAATTATTTCATCAATACCTATTCCATTTTCAGAAATATTTATCAAAGTTTCAATGAGTTTGTTATTTCTTTGATCAATTTCTTTTATAAACTGAATTAGATTATTTTTTAAATCATCGGGGGGGATAACTTTGTCTTGTGAAGCATCAACTAGACATGCAGAATAGGGGCCTTGGACAAATTTTGAGATATTTTTATTAGTTTTAAAGACAGGTTTTCCTATCTTGCCTTTTAAATCTTTATTAAGTTCAAGTTTTACATCTAACTCTTCTTTAAATGAGTTATAAAAATAATTAGCTGATTTTTTCATAATAGAAGAAAGTTGGTCAACAAAATCCTTGTAGGCTTGATCACCATCGTTATGCACTTGAAATGCAAACAAATGACAATTCTTTTTAGAAAGTAATTGAGATATTTCATTTTTTGTTTTTTCTATGTTATAGTGAATATGATTTCCAACATCTCCAACAAGAACAATTATATTCGTGAAATTTGATTTCATACCTGTTTGCTTCAATGCAACTTTGAGACCCAAAAAAACTGATTCGCGTTTTGAAACATTATTTTTGTCGCCAGCTTTGACTTGACGAAGGAATTTAATAATTTTTTCAAAATTTGTATCAAGTCTGATGAATTTTTTTTGACGATCAATTGATTCACTTATATCTCGATAGATAACCGCACCTATTTTATATTTATTTCCTATTCTATCCCTGTTAGTTGTATATTTCCTCCAAATATTTTTACTATCATTTATAGCCTGAACAATCGGCATATAATATTTCGCCATACTTTTCGTTGCATCAATTACAAAAACTAAGTTAATAGATCTAAGCTTATTGATTATATTGTCAATTCTCTTTTGAATGTCAGCATTTTCAATAGATGATATAGATTTTCGATCTTTTTGATGAATATCGCCCATTACATTCGCTGATAGTAGATTATCCTTTCTTAAGTATATTAAAGGAAATCTTCTCCATTCACCTGCAGGGCGAATGCCAAGCGTGTCTTTTTTCCAATAGACATCTTTCTTATCAACAACGTGACCGTCCCTATAATTTCGAGCAGCAGGAATATCAATAAAAAATTTTGCTTTACAACCTTTCCTTCTTTCCTCCACCGCATCAAACTCCCAGTTTGGCTCAATAGCTATCCGAGTATTCCAGAATGTCAATCTATCAGCGGGAACCCACCCTACTATTGTTTTGAATTGTAATTTGTCAAGCAGAACTGAATTATTACCAAGCAAGTAGTATTCTTCATTTTTTGAATTTTTAATTTTTTTAAACACAAAAAAGAATTTATACATGTTTGATTCATAACCCGTTTTTTGAAATGAAAGCCCTGGACCTTTTGTAAATCTAACGATATTAGGCATAGAAAAATCTATAAGATGTATATTCTTGATAGTGTTGTTTAACATTGCTTTTTGCTGGATTCTAGTTTTCTTTTCTACCATGCATCGTTTCCACAATAATAAATGTGATTTATGAATCCATCCAAAATCAATAGATTTTTCACTTGGTGTCAAAAAAGCTAATTTATCAATTTCCTTTAAAAGTCTAACATACTCTCCCTTTTCATCAGAAACATAGAATTCGTCCAAAAAAGATATCTTTTTAAATATTTTTTTACAATTGTATGTTTCATAGGTCTTATTATTATCCCTATCCGAATATACAATCCATGCATTTCCTTCAGATCTACTATCTTTGGTTTTATCAATATCAACTTTGCTTAACTTTTCTAAACATGAATTAGTCGGAAAAATGTATTTTGTGGGCATTTCAATGATTTCTCCACAATATATGATGTTAGAAAAAATAAACAAAAATAATATATAACTCATACAATTTATTTTTAAACTTTTCCGCTTAAGACTCATAATGCAATCTCTTTCTTTTCTTTATATTTATTATCTGTTAATAAAATTTGTAGATTCTGAATAGCTTTTAATAACAATTTTAGAAGATTGATCAAAATAGCGAAGAACAATTTCACCATCTGTTTTGGAATAGTGAATCTCATTTGAACATGCTTTTCTGTTAATATTAATTTTATCAAGGTATTGGGCATACACATAAAACACTATTTTATCAAATTTAGGTACTCTATCATATATATCAAAAATGCAGCGACTTAGAATTTGGTTCATTGTTGGGGAGGAAATAATAGCGTAGAAATAGATATGTTTTCTGTCCAAATACTGAAAATATAAATTATCAGAGATAAGTACCTGATATATTTTCTTCATATCTTGATTAAAATTTGATGCGATGATAGGGTCAATACTACTAAAACGGTCGGTAATATTTTGCTTTTCTTGTGTCGTAAATGCTGTTTTAAAATAATTTTGTCCATTACTTATCACTACAAAGGCTTCATTACTGTTTGAAAGTTGATCATTGATTATGTGAAAAATAGTTCTTTTCTTCACAGATTTGTCATAAATTATATCGAAATAAAAAATTTTGTAGCTATCCAACTTGGTTAAATACAAATTCAAATTTTGTTTTTTTATGTTGTATGCTTGTGTATCTTGTTGCCACATTTCACTAATATTATTTGTGTTTGATATATCATATCCTTTTGGTTTTGTTATACTCAATGTAACTTGTGTATTATCTGACGGAACAGATATCGATCTAAGAGTATAATTATTACTTTCAGAACTAATAGTAAAGGAGCCTGTTATGGCATCATTATCGCAATGGCTTGTTAATTCATAATTTACGGGTACAGGTTGTGTTATTTCAACAGCTACAATACAAGTTGATATTACTTTGCTTTCAACCTTTCTTTTTATCTTTACAAAATATTGTTTATCATTCTCAGCACTGAAATATTTATTTTCTATTTGAAATAATTCACTATCTGTTCTTGTAAGAGTTAATTGTGTTAACAATGCTGGATAAATAGATATTTCATTATTAAAATTGTATGTTATGTCATTTATTTCAAATTGACTTATATTGTGGACATTATTCGGGTAACATGTATTTTCTATTTCTAAATGAACTACTATTCTTTTTTCTTTTTCTTTTTTTAATATATATATACTTTTTATATTATCTATGGTTATATCAAGAATAGTTCTATTTGAATCTGATAAAATAGCATCTCTTTTTTCTGAAAAATAATATTCGCAATTTGCACCGATTTGAAGCCGGTTCTTTTTTTCATTCTTTAACAATTCTGTTGGTGTATCAATATAAAACTTAAAAGTATCTTGACTCTGATTGATAGTATTAACAATTTTTTCACCACTTTTTACATTTTTTCCACAATAATTAATAAGAGTATATTGAAAAGGAATTTTCGCTTTAATATCTAAAGTATTGTTGATATTTATCGTATATTTATTTTTCTTTAGTTTTCTCTGAATAGATACTATAAAATGTTTTTCATTATCTTCACTGAAAGATTTATTCACAATTTGAAATAGTTTATTATCTGATTTTTTTAGCTTTAATTGTGTTAACAATGAAGTGTCAATAGATATTTCTCTATTAAATTCATATGTTTTCACACCTATTTCAAATTGACTGATATTGTAGACATCATTTGGAATACACTTATTTTCAATGTATAATTTTACTAAAATTTTTTCATCTTTACTTCTTTTCAATAGATATAATTCTTTAATATGATCTGGGTCTATTTCAATCATATTTTTATTTAAATTGGATAAAATACCATCATTATTTATTGAAAGATAATATTCGAAAGAATTTTCGATTTGAATCCGGTTCTTTTCATTCTTAAACAATTTTGTTGGAATATCAATATTAAATTTAAAATTAGCTTGACTCTGATTGTTAGTACGAACAATCGTTTTATCATTTTTAATTGTTTTTCCACAATAATTAATATGAGTATATTGAAAAGGAATTTCCGCTTTAATGTTTAGAGGGTTTTTGATATTTATCGTATAGTTTTTTTTCTTCAGCTTTCTCTGAATAGTTATAGCCAAGTCAGGATATTCTTGATCTTCATTTTTAAAAGTATAATTACTAATTGTATAATTTTTTTGAATGATACTTGGGAGTTCGATGCCAATTAATTTATCTATATTAATTTTTACAAATTCATTATTTATACACGGTCTTAGTTCGTCTTTCATTTGTATTTGTAATTTAAAATCATTATCATATTTTTTTAATCTATCGCAATCTTCCAATATACCACAATTATCAACTTTGCAATTAATTTTAACAGTTCTGGTATTCTCTTTACTTAGTTCTATAGTAATTTTTCCCTCTTTTAGATGATTATATGTCAGGTCAATGTTCTTATCAGTATACCCTTCTTTCTGAATCTTCATTTTATATTCAATCTCTTTTATCAAGTACATTTTAAACTTTGTTAAATTGGATTTATTGTATATCATTTTTCCATTAAACATAATTGAAATTTTTGCGTCTTCAATTTTGTTTTTCGTCTTGTCGTCCAGCAAATTAACCTCAAAACCATCACTAATTAAGTTATTAGCAAAGAATGCTACTATTACTTGTGATTTTTCATCAATTATATTGGCTCTATTATTTGATGTATAATGTTTATCTTGAAAATCACACTCAATGTTTTCATTACTTGACAAATATATTTTTTTGCTTGCAATTGTAATATTTTCATTTTTTCTTCGAGATGAGCAGGAAAGACTTTCTATAAAATCACAATAGATTGTTAATTCTATATCCATGTTGTCATTAGTTTGATTGTCTCTCTTATTTGTTTGCAAAAGTATTAGATCGTATTCTTTTACAGATAATTCTTTTTCCAAAGCTGCAAAAGTTTGAGAATTATAAACAGTTTGGTTTAGGATATTGGTGTTGTCTGTGTCAGAAATTGCTTCACATGTCATTTCTTTAAAAATATTATCTGTTTGTTCTGGGAGACTATTTGCATTACTAATGATGTATAACATTTTTACTGATTGATTTGATTTTTTAAAATTTATCTGGTTAAATATTCCACTGCTTATTGGTATCCTATATGAATAAATCCTTTTATATTGAACTTTATCTAAAAATTGATCAATTATATTTTTTATACTTCTATTTCTAACACCGTTTTTTTCACAACATTTTCTTATCTTTGTCGTATCGACAACACTCTCTTTTTTTAAGTCTTTTAAGTTTTTAATATTATGAAATCCTATTACGATATGTACTTCTTCCTGTTGTTTATTTTTTATATTAGTCGTAATATTAAGATCATGATTATCTCCAGGGAAAAATGGTATCATTTCTATATTATTGTTAGTATTTTTGATAGTGCAAATAATCTTGTATTGAAAAAACAAAATGTTATCTATTGTTTGTAGTTGACGAACCTTCAGTATTCCATAATATATATTTTTATTTTTAAACAATCTATCTTCTATATATATTTTATAATCATTATCAAAAAAGGATTTTGTAGGTTCTGAGCAAACAAACTTTGACATAAATATGCTTATAATAATTACTACTATGTTTAGAGGGCGTATCTTTCTCATATTTTTTTATTCATAATATATATAAGTTTATTTCATATTATGATCGTTCAACTTTGGTTTTTCCTGGCATGAAACATGCCCATTTGCTTAAAATCAAATTTATTGGTTTAAATGTGCAGCAAATCAAGAGGGCAGATTTGATGCCAGGAAAAACCAAAGTTGAACGATCATATATTAAAAAAGGTTTTAATCCAATTTCTTTTACTAACTTAAAAAAATTTAATGAGCCGCTGTAATATTAAACGCCATAGTTGAACAATCATAAACGAATTATTTGCAATACTAAAAAATAATATTCGAACTAATTTAGTGATAAAGAGATACCCTTGATAAAACCAAATCTAAATATTTTTTTGTCTCATCTGGAATTACCTTCAACAGAAATGTAAGCGACTCGGAACCTGATATTACATCTATCTCACAATTCTTTATTTTTTGCTTTAGATTATACGGTCCCCAATTATAAGCTGCTATAGAGCAATTTCTTCTTGCGCTGTATGGTAAATGTTTAAATTCTTTTTTCATTAGAATATGCAAATATGTTGTACCAATTAAAATATTTTTTTGAGGATCAAACAAGTTAATATCATTGATTTTTTCCTTATCACCATACAGCAATAAAGCAGAATCTTTACCTGCATATTTAGGAATTATTTGCATTAAGCCCAAGGCTCCCTTTATTGATTTTGCATATGGATTGAAATTTGATTCAGTATGTATTATTGCAAGTATCAAGCTTGGTTCTAATTCATAAAGATGACAATACGATTTAACAAAAGGTAAATACTCTTTAGTAAGTTTTTCAATATAGTTTTTTTTCATTTTTAATCCAAAAGAGTATTTATTCTTTTGTAAGAACTCTATATTCTGTGAAATATCAAACTGTGCATCTTTAGGAATGCAACAGGTTATATATTTATCTTTTTGTATTTGATTAATTCTATTACTGATCAGTTTGATAGCCATTTCTTTTTGATTAATGAAAAACTTTGGCATGATAACATCTATAACGACAAATCCTTTAACAAAATTGACAGTTGTTTTAGAATCAAGCTTTTTATCATATATTACCCATTGTTCCCTATTAGAATCCTCGAATAATCCCCATTTTTTTTCTATTTTTGAAGCCATACTTTTCCATGAACTATTCAGAGTTTTTATGTAAGACAAAATATTACCGTTTTGGTTATCATTTATTATTTTCAAGGTAGGGAGTTCTTCAAAATACTTATCTTTGTTTTTTCTTACCAGAAATGCACTAAAATATTTGCCCTTTTTGTAAAAAGATCCAATTTTAACATATTGTTCTCCACGGATTATGATGTTTGTTTCTTGCTTTATTATGCTCGAAAAGCTGTTTAAGCCTTTTTTTGTGATTGATTGTGTAGATAGATAATTCGATAAACTTGATATTCTTGCAGAGATACTTGTCGATAACTCTTGTAGTGCCAACAACTTCGCAGCATTTTCAGATTGAACAATATTTTTGTCACCATACACTCCAATTCCAACGAAATCATCAGGAAATTTGTGATAATATAGGTTAATTTTTTTGTATTGCTGATCAATCCATTCGGTCTCAGAAATAATTTCTGCAGTCAATAAATGAGTAAAATAGAAAAAAAACACTACTAAAACAATTGTGTTTATTGAAAATATTTTGAAACCCATAATATATAAACCTCATCTTCCTCATAAAGCTTTTTTGTAGATTTTGATGTAAAATTATAACATTCATGTTGTATTAAGCCGTTATCTTTTTTTACATAGCTATCGCTTGTAATATAAAACGCATGAACACCGACAGGCCAGTTAATATTGGTAATATTATACTTTTGTAATAATGAATCCAGCCTTTTTATTTCTTTCAAAGTTGGAATGCGCCATTCACCAAGTGGTTTCATTTTAAATCTATTCGTATAACTGCATAATTGTTTTGATGAAAGTTTCCATCTTTGCTTGTTCTGTAAGTCAATAATATCAGAATTATTAAATTCTATTGGGATATCGGGTTTCTTTTTCCAAACAACTCTATATGCAATGTTTAACATGCAATTCAAATCCGGTGATGAAAAAAATGTTAAGTACAAGATTCTAAACTTCTCAATAACCGGGTAATATAAAATATTTTTCTTTTTTAACACTTTAAATTCATTACTATCATTAGATTGTTCAATCCAAACCGATAATTTGACATTTTCAGATTGTAGCTCTTTTTTTAGTCGGTATGTATTTTCCGCCATTGATTCAAATAAATCTGCTGGATTTTTTTTTATTGTGGGCTTAAACCTCCATTCATATCGGTTTAAATAAGCTATTTTTTTCTGGTAGTAGTTAACATACTCATCCTTTTGTTTTTCATATTCTTTTATAGTTTTTTTTAATTCCATTTTCTTCTGTGTTAATTCGTTTTCAATTGTAATAATATTATTTTTACAATCTTCTAAATCTTTATTTTTAAGGTTTAGATCTTTTTGAATTTTTTCAATATCTAAATTAAATCTGTCGATTTTTATTTGGTATGTTTTTCGAAATTCCTTGATTTTTAAGTCTACTTTTTCATTTTGCTCATTAACAATTAGCACCTGAGATTGAATATATTCGTTTTCTTGTTTTGCTAATTTATGATGTTTAAAAGTAGAATACAATCTTGTGTCAAATTCAACTAAGTTGTCATTTTTAACTAAGTAAAGTTCAGGTGATAATGCTGTCACATTTTCTATGTTTTCATTTACAATATTTGTTTCTTTAAGATCTGTTGATTCCCGAAATGGATAAACTTCAATTCGATTGATCATGTATATATAAAATTGATTGCCCTTTTTAGTTTTAAATGTTTTATTGGTCTCTTGAAAATATGTATCAACGATAAAAGCAAGCCCTTTCTCTTGCTTTACAACAAGATTTTTAACAATTTCACTATCTTTCACTTCTGTATAAGAAAAAATCTGCTTTCCATTAACTATTTTTATTGCTGTCAAAGTCATCTGATCTGAAATTTTTTGTTTTAAGAAATCTCGTTGATAATCATCAAATTGGATTCTTCCAACAATAACAATATTAATAGGTATGTTGGCAAGACGAGATTGTAAATCTTTTTTCAACTCTTTTTTCCAAAGAATTGTATCCTCTTTTTGTTTATTAAGGGATGATATCGTATTATTAATAATTTGGGATTGATTGGTTTCGTCACTCTTTTCTCTTTGAAGGTTTGATATTTCTTGCTTAAGTGTTGATAGATGCAAAAATGATAGTCTAAAATTTTCACCTTTATTGAAAAGTTCTTCAAGCCATTTTTTATTTTTTTCTGCCTTTTCATGTTGCCATTTTTTTGTTAAAATCTGAGTTTCTAACGATTCTAAGGGAGGCTTTTGACTTGATCTAATTTTTTTAAACAGTTCTATAGTCTCATTTTTTATAACTTTAATCTGCTCACTTTCAGAAAGCTTTAATATATCAAACCATTTAGTCGCATAATCTGGTTTTTCATTTAAATCATTTGTATCTAATTCTGCGTAGATTGTACCGTTTATCGCTATTATACATAACATTATTATAATAAACAAAGATGTACTTTTATCAAACATTTTAATTACCTTCTATTATATAAAAATTTTGTAATAAAATGCCATATTGCCACAGTCATAAGGGCAAATTTTTTGCCAAAAAATTAAACAAATAAAAATTATATCAATAATTATCAAATAATACAAGAATAAAATTTTTGAACAAAACTTTTGATAATATAACGATTAGTATTAAAGAATTCTCGGAAAAAAACTCCCCCAATTTAATAAAATCAAATAGTTATGGGAAACCAATAAACGAGCTGCAATGCAAAAAAATTTGCTATTTTTGTTTTGTTAATATCAATGCCTCAATTTAAATCAATATTGAGGTATGATGTATGATGTATGATGTATAAAAATTGCATAGTATTTTTCGCCAAATTTTAGAAATAACCATTGAAAATGATTGAAAAATGAAATTGAGAACTTATTATTCGAGAATTCCTAACAATTATGACGCTTATGTGTCCTTTCTAACATAACAATAACAAGAATTTCAGTTGCGGTGGCTAACTAACTTTTACCTCCACGTATTATAGGGGAATATTTAAACATGATAAATATACAATAATGAATTTCAATAGAGTTATTAACTTTTGTAAATCAATTCTTTGTTCATGTCAAATATACTTTACAATTATTATAATTGTCCTGGCGGATTGTGAGGTAAACCAGGCATTTTGGTGACATTGACTGATGCCTGCTTTTCTGATGAAAACTGCATTGTCACACCAGTTTCCTGAAATATAAATTCATTGTCAGGTGTATAACTGTTTGGGGTTAATGCTGTCCATGCTGTATCAGGCATACTGATCAGTTTCCCATGCCGATTGTTTAAGGAAAGATCTGAAACAAAGTCATCTGCACCTGCATTGAACAGCCAGTATAATATCAAATGATCTTCATTGGTTTGAAGGGTGGTATTCATGTGTGATTGAATTTGCGATATCGTAAGGGCGGTATCCCAGACACGAACGTCTGCAATGATTCCTTCAAAATTTTTACCAATGGTGAATGCCATCTCACTGTCTGTTGGATTACCTGAAATTGTTGTATTTTCCGCAATCAAAGCGCCATTTTTAT
>Ga0272440_1004254_pt1 | contig 10331 bp, 6 predicted proteins | sample SSMMMBAug17_FD_192440 | JGI IMG/M metagenome (GOLD analysis project Ga0272440, IMG submission 192440) | Marine sediment archaeal communities from Little Sippewissett salt marsh, Falmouth, MA, United States - SSM-MMB-Aug17 | ecosystem: Environmental > Aquatic > Marine > Wetlands > Sediment ... | reverse complement strand
TAGATATTATTCTGGAAAGTGAACATGTCGTAATCATGGCTGAATGCAAAAATTATGCGCCTGAAAACATTTATAAGATTACGCAAAAAATGGTTGAAAACTTTGCAGACAAAGCCAGACAACTGGCAAAAGATCAATTTCATCACAAAGATCTGCGTCTGGGTTATTTCAGCAAGCATGGATTTGTAGAAAAAATGACACCTGTTTTTGATCGTCTTGAAATTGTTGCTGGCAGCTGAATATACCCCAAAAAATTATGATCGCTAACGTACTCATTAAATTATGTTGGAGAATCTATAATGAAAAAAATGTTGAGACTGGATAAAAATAACAGATGGAATCTGGAAGGAATAACCTTTGCCATTGAAGAACGTGTGGGCGAACCTGAAAATTTTATCGGTCGATTCAAAGAATTAGACTTTTTATATAATTGGGCGGACAATATTCGGAAAAAGATCAGCCGCAGTATCGCCTTTCTGGGCCGGCGAAAAATTGGCAAAAGTCTGATCCTGGAACGTCTTTATAATATCATCTATAGTGAGAATATGGGCTTAATCCCCTTTTATTATGAATTTATTGAAGGCGAACGAAGCGGGAAGGAATTTTATCATGATTTTATCACGCGATTTTATATGCAAATAGTTGGCTACTATACACGTGATATCTCTTTAATCAGGGAGGCTGTCGATACCCAGACAGATGCTAAACTAGAAAGACTTGTTAAACATGTACAAAAATGTTCCATCCCCCATAAAGCAAAAATTGAAGACCGCCTTTATAATTCCATTGATACCATGAAAACAAACAAACCATTGTATGAATATGTAATTGCCGCTACTGCTGCACCACGTTCATTTGCGACAATCCCCGACGTTCAAGAAAAAATTGTGCAGATGATTGATGAATTTCAATATTTAAATATGTACATTGATGCTGGAGATGAAGACAAGCCCTGCAAGGCCTACATGTCTACTGCAGAAATGAAAGTTGCACCGCTGCTGATTACTGGTTCGCTTATGGGAGTTGTATCTGAAGAGCTGACCCGCTGGCTCCCTCAGCGATTTTATGAAGTCATGGTTCCTAAAATGGATATTGATGAATCCATTGCAATGACATTGAATTACAGTTCTATTTATGGGCAGCCTGTCACCAGGGAAGTTGCCCAATATATCGTTCATATTACAAACAATGTTCCTGGACGTATTGTAGAACTTCTCACACCTAATATTCATAAATCTTTAATCAGAACAATTAGAGATGCCGATCAGGCGCTGAATTTTGAAGTCAATATGGGGAACATTAAGAAAGATTGGGATGAGTATCTCAACCTGGCAATGAATGCGGTGAATGATATCAATATGCGGCAAATCACTTTTTTCCTTTGTAAGCATGAAGGCAAATGGTTCTATCCCATTGAACTGAAACAAGCATTGTCTTTGCAACTTGACGATAAAAAATTGCGTGAAGAACTGACACTGCTCCATAAATATGATCTTATTGAAATGAGTGGCGGTAAATATGGCGGCGTATTCGACAGAACCTTAAAAAAAGTATTGATGACCAATTATGGCGATATACTGCAATTGCCTGAAAAGGATTTTGATGCCTATTTCAGAAATGACAGCCTGCTGGATTATCTGAAGGAACGTATCAAACAACTGGAACTCAGTCTTGAAGAAGCCCATAAATTGAGAAGCAAACTGAAAATACTGCAAGGCAACCACAATCATTTAAAAGGGCATTATTATGAGCATGAAGTCCTCCTCAGCCTTATCAAATCAATTATTGACAAGAATGGCGGCTTAACAGATGGCATTTCTGTGACAGACTTTTCCTATAAACTCCGCTTTTTTCTTGAAACCCAGAATGAAATAGATATTATTCTGGAAAGTGAACATGTCGTAATCATGGCTGAATGCAAAAATTATGCGCCTGAAAACATTTATAAGATTACGCAAAAAATGGTTGAAAACTTTGCAGACAAAGCCAGACAACTGGCCAAAGATCAATTTCATCACAAAGATCTGCGTCTGGGTTATTTTAGCAAGCATGGATTTGTGGAAAAAATGACACCTGTTTTTGATCGTCTTGGAATTGTTGCTGGCAGCTGAATATATCATGGCAGCATTGCGTATTAACAGGTTGGGATTTTATGTATTGCCCTTTCAGGGCTAAAATTCTGATCAATCTTTAACCCGGGGCAACGTTCTGGGCTGGTATATGTCGCCCTTTCAGGCGAAGAAAATACCCCCTTTTTTTAAATGCGCCCTAACTAAGTTACCATTTATGGAGGTTTATAAATGATCAAATTGTTTTGTTTCCAACATATTATTCTAATTCTTTTCGTATGTATCAATACACTTTATGCACAACAACCACCTGCAAAGGTTGTGGTATCAAGGATTATTGAAAAGGAATTGTCCAAAACATGTGCAATAGTGGGTGTTGTTGATTTTGATAAAATTTCTGGCGTTTCTTCAGAAATTAATGGCTTGATAACCCATCAGTACGTAGTAGAGGGCGCTGTGGTAAAAAAGGGCAATATTATGACCCGGCTGAACACTGATTTTATCTCAAAAAATATTGAAATAGCCAAAAATCAACAGGAACAAGTTGAAATTAAAATCAGCAATACCCAAAAAAACCTGGCGCGCTATGAAACACTGTTTCAAAATGATGCGACCACTGAAAAAACATATGAAGATTTATCTTATCTTTTCAAAGAGTTATTGAAAAAAAAAGCAGAAATACAATTAAACATTGAAAAGTTAAATCTTGAGCTTGCAAAAAGTGCCATTAGAGCCCCTTTTAGAGGACTGGTATTAAAAAAATTAAAAAATAATGGGGAATGGGTTTCTCCAGGGATGGCAATTTGTGAGTTTGCTTCTGTTAAAGATATATTTGTAAATGTTTCTGTACCTGAAGAACTGATTAATTATATCACACCCAATGAAAAAATTTTTTTAACCATCAATGCCCTCAACAAAGATATAACTGGTGTTGTAAAAAATTTTGTTCCTGTTGCAGATATGAAGAGTAAAACGATTCAAGTAAAAATTGGTATCAATTGGTTCCCGGAAGCCATTCAAAATATGTCGGCAACAGTGAATGTTCCTATGAGCAATAAAATGAAATTAAAAATGATCAAAAGAGATGCATTAATCAGATTCAATGGAAAAGAGCATATTTATATTGTTGAAGAGGGTAAAGCTGTATTAATGCCAGTTCATGTGGTGAGCTATGAAAATGAGTATATTGGCATTGATGATTCAACGATTTCAATCCATATGCCGGTTATTACTGAAGGCAACGATCGCTTAAAACCAGATCAGGTCGTTGAAATAATAGAAACAATAAACTAGTTTTATTTATTAGGAGAAGATTTTGGATTTTATTAAATTTTCTATCAATAAGCCAGTTTCTGTAATCGTAGGTGTCATCCTGATTGTGCTGTTTGGGATTGTGGGGATGCGCCAGTTACCCATTCAATTAACGCCTGATGTCGAAATGCCTCAAATAACAGTTCGAACAACATGGCCGGGTGCCAGTCCTTATGAAATTGAAAAAGATATTATTGAAGCACAGGAAGAAGTACTTAAAGGGATTCAAGGTCTTACCCTAATGGAAAGCTCAAGTTTCAATAATATGGGAGAAATTACACTGACATTTAGTGTTGGTATTGATATGGATGCCGCTTTATTAAGGGTTTCTAATAAGTTAAATGAAGTCAGAAGTTATCCAGAAAATGTTGAAAAACCAGTCATAGATGCATCAGGCGCTCAGAGTTCGCCTGTGATTTGGATGATGCTAAAAAATAAAGTCGGGCCATCCGAAAAAATCAATACCTTTAGAACATTCTTTGAAAATGAGGTTCGTCAATATCTTGAACGTGTTCCTGGTGTGGGATCATTATTTGTATTTGGTGGCACAGATAAACAATTGGAAATTGTGATATCGCCTGTTAAATTATCCCGGTATAATATGACCATTGGGACTGTTATTAATCGAATAAAATCATCCAATTCAAATGTGTCAGCAGGCATTCTTGCCCTTGAAAAGAATAATTACAGGATCCGAACTGTTAGCGAATACCAAAACAAAGATGATCCTATGAATATCTTGTTAAAAGATGATGGCATACGACGCATATACTTAAAAGATGTTGCATCCAGTAGATATGGTTATGCCACAAATGATGTTTCGGTGATGCACAATGGCGTTCAGGTGATTGTTATTGGCGTTAGAAAAGAACAAGGCGCCAATGTGATCCAGCTCACAAAAAACTTAAAAAAGGTTGTAGAAAAATTAAATGATGATCTTTTAAAAGATCATGACCTCTTTTTGGACTGGGTTTATGATCAAACCCCATATATCAATAAAGCGATTAATCTGGTTCAACAAAATGTCATTATTGGTGGATTACTGGCTTTTGCAGTATTAATTATCTTTTTAAGAAGTTTTGCATCAACGTTAGCCACAGCGATTGCCATACCCATATCAGTTATTGGCACCTTTATATTTATGTGGATTTTTCAAAGAAGTCTGAATGTTGTCAGCCTAGCAGGAATCTCTTTTGCTGTTGGAATGCTTGTTGACAATGCGATTGTTGTTTTAGAAAATATTGATCGTCATAGAAAAATGGGAAAAAATGCTTTCAAAGCATCTTATGAAGGTGCCCAAGAAGTATGGGGCGCTGTGCTTGCATCGACAATAACAACTGTTGCTGTTTTTTTACCTGTTATATTTATTGCAGAAGAAGCCGGACAATTATTTAGAGATATTGCCATTGCAATTACATTTGCAATAATCATTAGCCTTATTGTTTCAATTTCAGTCATTCCAACAATAACGAATAAACTGTATCGGTTTTCATCAAAAGAAATTCCTGGACTTCAGTTCCTTGCCTATATTGGAAATTTTTTTTCAAACCTCATTATCGGATCATCACGCCTGACATTAAAAAATGTATATACCCGGAGTTTAACAATAGTTATTCTCACAGGTATCGCCATATATTCTACGATGTTGCTCATGCCAAAAGCAGAATATTTACCCCAAGGCAATAGAAATTTAATCTTAAACATTATCATTCCGCCGCCTGGTTATTCAATTATTAAAAGACAGGATATTGGTCATCACATTTTCAAAACAACCCGCCCCTATTTTGAGACAGATAACAAAGATGGGATCCCACAAATTAAAGATATTTTTTATGTGGCTGCGGGTTCAATAACCCTTTTTGGCGGTATCAGTGAACATGAAACAGAAGCCAGAAAAATGATTCCATTGTTTAATCGAATTATTAATTCCATTCCTGGCATTTTTGGGGTAAGCTTACAGGCTGGTATTTTTCAAAATAGGATTGGAAGAGGAAGAACTGTTGATGTGAATATTTCTGGAGAAAATATCGATAATATCGTTTCTGTTTCAAGAATTTTATTTGGCACCATTCTCCAGTCAATAAATGCCGCTCAGGTTAGACCAGTACCATCACTTGAAAATTCATATCCTGAGGCCAATTTTATTCCAGATCGATCAAAAACCCTGGCAAATGGCATTACAGAGCAGGAGTTGGGGTTTTATATTGATGTTATTATGGATGGTAGAAAAGTGGGGGAATTTAAACCAGAAACTGGAAAAAAAATGGATCTTGTCCTGAGAAGTGATCAGTCTGAAATTATCATTCCTGAAAATATTAAAAATAGTGTTATAGCGAACAGTTTTGGCAATCTCATTAGAATTGGGGATATTGCTCAATTAAAGTATGATCAGGGAATGATGCAGATTAATCACTTAGAGAGAAAAAGAACCATTAAATTAGAAGTCACCCCCCCTCAAAATATTGCCTTGCAAGAAGCCATGGAGATAATCGAAAATGAAATTGATAAACTAAACAAATCGGGTATGTTAAAAGGAACATCAGTCAGTGTTGGTGGAAATGCTGATAAATTATCACAAGCCAGACAGGCCATTCAATGGAATTTGCTCATGGCTGTTGTTATCATATATTTATTAATGTCTGCTTTGTTTGAAAACTTTTTTTATCCCTTTATCATTTTATTTACTGTACCACTGGCATCAGCAGGCGGATTTATGGGACTCAGACTGGTTGACCTTTATATTGCCCCACAACCATTTGATATTGTTACAATGCTGGGCTTTATTATACTGGTTGGAACAGTTGTCAATAATGCCATTCTTATTGTTTATCAATCCCTAAATAATGTCAGGTATGGTGGTATTTTTGGAATTGATGCTGTTATTGAATCTGTAAAAACAAGAATTCGTCCCATTTTCATGAGTACCACCACCAGCCTCTTTGGCATGTTGCCACTGGTCATATCAACTGGTGCTGGAAGTGAACTATACAGAGGACTGGGAAGTGTCTTATTGGGAGGGCTGGCTGTTTCGACTATTTTTACACTCTTTGTCATTCCTTCTCTTTTATCTTTTTTTATTGGATTTGAGAAGAAGAGAATCAATGATAATGAAATCAAGGATGAAAAGGAAAACAATGATGATTAACGACTTAAAAATACATACGCCTTTATGGCTCTACAAAACAATTGTATTTACTGGCATATTGCTTTTATGGGTTCAGGCAGACTTCTTGCGAGCAACCAACTTAATTGATCTTCAAAATGAAGCTGTTAAGAATAGAAAAGTAATAGAAAAATACCAAATCAGGATTGATCAACAAGATGTTGCCCTTAGAATGAATAAATCAGAAAACTGGCCAAAATTTGATTTAGAGTATTCTCTTTTAAAAGTAGATAAACATTTAAGTCCTGTAGATAAGTATACAGAGTTTGAAACCATTTTATCTTATTCAATTTTTTCAGGGTATAAATACTATTTTAAAGAAATTTCTCTTTTACATTTGAAAAACGCAAAGGAATTTGAGCGAAATAGTATGATCCAGGATATTAAATATATCATTGCAGCCAATTATTTACATATTTTTGATTCCAAAAGTCTTTTAAAAGTTGCAGAAGATGAATATAAACTGCTCCAAAAACGCTATAAAGATGCTTTAAACAGACATAAAGTTGGCATAATAAAGAAAAATGATTTGCTTAAAATCAAGGTAGAATTAGATCATGCAAACCAAAAAACAGATAAAGCCCGAGCGGATTTTGAAAAAAGCTTAAATGATATGGAACATGAAACCGGTATACAGGTTAATATTGATGAAATAACTTTTGAAGAATTTGATGCGCTTCCAAATACAGAAGATCTTGTATTTTATCTCTCAAAAACAGCAAGAAGGCATGAAATTAAAGCATTAGAGCAATTAATTGCTGCTGAAAAGTATTCATTAGAATCTCAAAAATCCAATTATTATCCTTTGATTAATTTTTCTGCTGAATACTATCGTTACGAAGATGACTACATGTTTGGTTTTGGTGATCATTACGATGAGGATATCCGCATGAAGTTGTCGTTAAAAATGAATTGTTTTAATGGGTTTAAAGATTATTATACAATTCAATCAAAATCACTTGATATTAAACAACTAAAATGTGATCTTCATGAATTAAAGAAAAAACTGACAATCGCTGTAGAAAACACTTTTTTGGACTATGAAGTCTCATTGAAGAATTTAAAAGTCGCGCAAGACAGTATTGCCCAGGCTGAAGAAAATTTGCGCATAACAGACATGTCGTTTAATCAGGGTGTTGCAAAAACTGCTGATATTCTTGATGCAATATATTATCTTTCCAGAGCAAAATATAATTTTATTTATGCAGGGGGAAAACTATTTTTAAATTATTATCAATTGACCAGACTGGCTGATAATTTTTAGGAATGCTCTAAAAATAACTTTCCCATTATTGGTATTGTTCGGTTTGAGGTAAATGAACTGTAGAGACGTAGCATGCTACGTCTCTACTCGTTCTTGTTTTATTTATATGTTCGGTTTAAGGTAAATGAACTGTAGAGACGTAGCATGCTACATCTCTACGCGACGCGACGCGTCTTAATGCCGTGTATATGTGATTAAACATTGTCTCAATTTTGATGCAATAACAGGTGTAACAAGGTTTGGGTTGGTAAATATTTCCATTGCTGAAACATAAGGTTTTTTATAAAAATTGACATTTGAACTTTTATCTATATTCAGCATTGCCCCTTCAAGAGAAAGGCCCGCAAAAAAGCCCCGATTTCTGGAATAAGAATAGATTTCCGCTTTTAACATAATATCTGTTCCAGCACCTGCCAGACGTCCCACTGGTCCTGCGGCAACTGAGATATCGCCACCCAGTGTTATTTTTCCACTGGTAATGGAGTCGATACTTTTTTGACTTTTAAAAACCAGTACAATATCAGTGGATTGTGCGCCTGCCTGAAATCCAAAACTGGCGCCTGCGATATAGATAAACGATGGATTACTCCATCGGTTGCTTTTTGTCTTAACAAGCAAAACACCTTTGCCATAACGTCCACCGGCCATAAATCCTACCTTCAAAACCGATGGAATAATTGCAATACCATAGGCGTGACCCAGCAAAGCAGGCGGGATGCCCTGCTCGGGGATTGCACTTAAATCATTCAATACCTCAATGGCATTGGCAATTTTTCTTTCTTCCTTTGTTTCTGCCCAACTATAGGTTGTCAGTCCAAAAAACAGGACAGGCAGTATGAATAGACATTTCATTATTCTCAATTTCATAAAAAACCTCCAATAAGATTCCTTTAAAGAGTTTAGCACTCAAATAGTATCTCTGACATATTTTTCCATCATCGTGCCCCATGGACCGCTGGCATATAACTTTCGCAGATTACCAATTGTTCCCACAACTGTTCGATCAATAAAGATAATATCTTTGGGAATAGAAATGTCATGAGATCGGGGTAAATTGGTCCTGCCCAATGCGATGAGTTTTTGATAAAACTCTCGATCTTCACCAAATATATACACCGGTGTTTGTCGAAAGGCATCAGTAAACATCTGATAGTAAGGTTCAATCATATCCAATGGCAGCAGGTCGCCATCACCTTTGTAAACCCCCATTGTCCGCATAATGTCTGGAATGCTTTCCATCTGATCATCCAAAACAGCACAACTCAAGTCAGTCAATCCTTTGTGAATATAGTCTGGTATTTGTTTGACACATCCAAAATCATACAATATGACCTTGCCATCTGTTTGAAATGCAAAATTACCAAAGTTTGGATCTGCGTGAAGCAGTCGATTGACAAATATACTGCGGTTTAATTGTTCAAAAAGAACCTGCCCCCATTTATCTTTCATGTGTTGGGGATAAATATCTGTGCAGGCCATTTTGGGTGAAATACCATCCACCCTTTCCATTGTCAAAACCCGATTGGAGCATAGTGATTGAATAACATCAGGAATAATAATGTCTGGAATATTTTCATGGAGTTTTCTCATGCGCAAAATATTGTTGGCTTCATTAATATAGTCCAGTTCTTCCAGCAATCGGGCCTTGAGTTCATCCCAGATAGGATCCCATTCTATGGATGAAAACAGGGCAAACAATCGGCCCAGAACATTTTTCAAATTTTTTAAATCTGCCCGAATGACGTCATCAATTTTCGGATACTGAATTTTAATAACCACCTGTTGACCACTTGTCAACTCACCCACATGCACCTGACCAATTGAGGCTGATGCATATGGCTCAGTATGAATATTTGAAAACATTTTATATTTATCGCCAAGGTCATCTTTTAGCTGTTGGTGCATTTCATCGAATGGAATTGATGGTGCTTCTTTTTGAAGCGTGCTAAAAATGGCTGTTATTTCAGGCGGAAACAACCCTTCATGAAGGCTCAACATCTGGCCTATTTTCATGGCCCCGCCTTTCATGGAACCCAATGTTTTCACTGTGCGTCGGGCATTTTTGATCAGATTATCCGCTTTGTGAATTTCTTTGGATATATCTGTCCGAAAAAGGTTAAATGTTCGATTACCAAGAACCGAAGCACCCACCCTGCCCGCAAGGCTTCCCAGTTTCAGGGCTCTTTGATATGGTTTTGTTAACAATGACATCGACTTTTCCTTTGAATGAATGATTACGTTATCATAAAAAAGGAGATACTTAAATGCAAGTAGAAAAATATCTTGCATATAATTTTATTTTTCTATTGCCATTCCTATGCCATGAAGTTTACATATCCTCATCGCCTTTTCACTAAACCCCTGTTTTGACCAGATACAGGGCAACACTATTTTATGAGTATGCTGCCGGCCATAAACTGTTACTTTTTCAATAAAAGTCTCAACCACATTGACCCCAATTTTCTTTTTCCAGTTCTTGACCTCAACCAGCACTACCCGGCCGCAACTGGATTCTGCAACAATA
>Ga0272440_1004253_pt1 | contig 10332 bp, 6 predicted proteins | sample SSMMMBAug17_FD_192440 | JGI IMG/M metagenome (GOLD analysis project Ga0272440, IMG submission 192440) | Marine sediment archaeal communities from Little Sippewissett salt marsh, Falmouth, MA, United States - SSM-MMB-Aug17 | ecosystem: Environmental > Aquatic > Marine > Wetlands > Sediment ... | reverse complement strand
TCCAAACAGCAGGATGCCTGCCAGTGTAACACCGCTTTCTTTTGTTTGAGAATCATATTGATAGAGTTGCGCGCTTTGAATCAATTGTTTGTCATCCATGTCTGCCCAGGGATGACCTTGTGAATTGATACGAATGATACGCCGGCATTTATCAATCAGGTCATGTCGTAAATGCTCAACCTGGATATGGGGAAAAACTTTGTTTTCACTATAGATCATCTGTTTGCGTTGGTAGAGCATGGCTACCTGTGATGTATGGTCTGTAATATCAAAATCACCATCTTCATTACGATCGTAAATGTGATTATTACAACGATGCACCTGAGAACTTTCTGGAACATACACATACAACAAAATTTTGCCCTGCATTTTTAATTCATGTATGGATAAATAAGCTGGCGGAGATATTTTTTGAGGATTGTTTATTGTTGTTGTAAAAGCCTTTTTGATTTGCAATACAGCATCTGGATTCACGCCAAGAACTTCACCATTATCGTTAATGCCCAGCAAAATCGTACCCCCTACCCGGTTAAGAAACGCACAAACAGTTTCATAAATATCACGATTCAGTTGATTTTGGCAGGTTTTAAATTCTAAGTCTATACCTTCACCTTTGTGGAGCAGGTTCATTATGTTTTTTGAGTCTATATTCATCTGGTGTTCTCTTTGATTGAACCACTTTTATCTAGCTTCAACCATAACTTCAGTTTCTCCACAAACATCTTTCGATCAATGGGCTTGGATATATAATCATTCATTCCAGCTTCCACACATAACTCCCTGTCTCCTTTTAATGCGTTGGCTGTCATGGCGATAATGGGAACGTTTTTCAATTTATCTTGCTGTCGAATGAATCGGGTTGCTTCCAGACCATCCATTTCCGGCATCTGAACATCCATCAGAACAATATCAAAGGATTTTGTTTCAAGTGCTTCAATCGCTTTTTTGCCATTTTCAGCGATATCGACCTGAGTAAATCCAGCTTTTTTGAGGATTTCAAGGGCGACGTGACGATTAAAAATGTTGTCTTCAGCAAGCAGTATCGCGTAATTGTCAAATGTATGGTGATCTTCAGGTTTGGTTTCAGAGGGGATATCTATCGGGCTTTTCGGTTTATTGGAAAAAATATGTTCAAGTACCACAGACACGCGCCTAAACATAAGCGGCTTGACAATGTAATCCGCGCATTTAAATTCTGGTTGCGACTTCGTATTGCCCATCAGGACTAAAGGAGTTGATTTCATTCCGGGGCTTTGCTGAATGGTTTCCAGTATTTTTTGTGGATTCTGATCTGTGAAATCTGTATCCAGAAAAATGGCATGGATGGGCCGCTGATGATCATACATACTCCGAAAAATTGCAAAACCTTCTTCCAAAGATATCGACTTTTCTGTAATGCATCCCAAATTCTGGATCATTTCATCAATGGCTATCAAGGCACGCGGGTTGTTATCAATAATCAAAATGCGTTTATTTTGTATGTCAGGAGAAACTGGCGCCGGAATATTTTCTGACTCTACCCCAAAACTGGCTGTGAATGAAAATGTGCTGCCTTTTCCCTCAATACTCTCTGCCCATATTTTTCCGCCCATTAATTCAGACAGTTGCTTACAAATGGTTAAGCCCAACCCTGTGCCACCATATTTTCGTGTTGTCGAATTATCTGCCTGGGTAAATGGCGCAAACAGTTTTCTTATATTGTCTTTTGAAATACCAATCCCAGTATCTTTTACAGAAAATACCATGCGCGCATTACCTGGTGTTTGCTGAATAACCATGGCCTGAATAAATATTTCACCGGTTTCTGTAAATTTGATCGCATTGTTTGTTAAGTTGACAATAATTTGTTTGAGGCGAAGAGAATCACCAATGAGATTCTCCGGTACATTGGCAGCAACATGAATTATTAATTCCAAATCCTTTTGTGATGTTTTTTCACGAAACATATCAGCAATGGAGTGGAAAACATCCTGAAGATGAAAAGCGGATTTCTCCAGTTCCAGCTTGCCAGATTCAATTTTTGATAAATCAAGGATATCATTGATAATTCCCAATAATGAATTACCAGAGGATTTAATAATTGTCAGGTATTCACGTTGACTGTCGTTCAATGTCGTATCAAGTACCAGATCTGTCATATTGATTACCGCATTCATGGGCGTGCGGATTTCATGACTCATATTCGCCAGAAAAGCACTTTTGGCCTGATTGGCAACCTCTGCCTCAAGAGCCATTTGATTGGCCATCTCCTGTGCCTGCTTTCTTTGTTCAATTTCCTGGCGCATTTGTTCGTTGGTATCGGTCAGTTCCTTTGTGCGCTCATTGACAATTTCTTCCAATCGATACCGATGCTTGTTGATAGTATCCAACATGTTGTTCAAAGCAAATCCAAGGTGTGCAATTTCATCTTGTGACTTGGACTGAAAGCGGGCCTGTTCATCACCCGCCTGAACTTTCATGACAACTTCCCAAAGACTTCGTATGGGCTTGATTACTTTTCTTGCAATAATGTCAATAATAAACAACAAAATAACGAATGAAATAGAAATTGTGATAATCATCCATCGGTTAATATTGCTCTGCATTCGATTTCCGGTTGCAATGGCCTGTTCTCCAATACTTTCAGCAGTCAGTGAAATATCTGTGAACCGATTCATCAACTCCAGGCTAAGTTCATCAAATGTGTGATTGATGATCCGAATATCTTTTTCAATCGCATAGTGGTCTTTGGTGAGTTTGTCCAGCTTTTCAATGTAATTACCAATGCGATCATTCATGATCTCAGAGCGTTTCACCTTGGTTTGAAAAAAAGAAAATACCATTCGCAGCGCCTGATATTCAGAGTCTGTCTTGTTTTGAATATATCGATCCAAAAATCGATCCAGATTAAGAAGGGGTTTGAGCAATGAAATATCACTGCTCATCAGAATTGTAGAACTTAAGACCTGGAAGCTAGACTCGACTTGGGTCTGATTCAGGCGTTGATCTGTTTCCAGCTGGATCAAACGATTGAAGGCTTTTTCATAGCGCGTGAGTACCTCGCTGACTGGCGTGGTTTTTCCCTCGAATTCTGATTCAAAAGGATGTGGATCGAATTGCTCTAACTGATATCGCATCTGTTGTATGGTCTTGCCAAACTGCTGATCGGCTTCCTCATGGCTTTGCGTTTGAACAGCTCGTTCCCAAAAACGAAGTTTCCAAAAATCCTGCTTAATTTTCTGGATATCTTTTTCAATATATGCCGCTTTTTGTATTTTTTCAGTTCCAAAAGATAATTCTCTAATAAAAACAGCGAGTTCAGCATATCCAATACAGAATATTAATATCAACAGACCAACAATCAAGTAGAAGCGCTGTTTTGTGCTGACAATAATCACGATACCTACTATTTATCAATAATTAGCAAATCTACAAGTATTAAAGGCTCAATAGAATATCCTTGCAGATACTGAGCGGCGGTTTTAATGGCTAGATATCCCATTTTTTGGGGATTTTGGGCAATGGTTGCCGACAACTTTTTGTTTTTGATCCGATCGATGGCCTCAGGGATGGCATCAAAACCAACAGTGACAGCCGGCAAACTTTTTTTCATTTCTAAAATAGCATCAATTGCACCAATAATCATTTCATCGTTGTGCGCAAAGATTGCATCAATGGCCAACCCCTTTTTGAGAACACGCATCATTGCTGTTTGGGCTTTATCTCGATTGAAAAACGCCACTTCTCGTCCAACAATTTTTAAGTCAGGAAACTGTTTAATGGCATCGTTAAAGCCTTTTCCACGATCATGAGCAGCGGATGTTCCAGGTGCACCTTCAAACTCCAGAACTTTTCCTTTGTTGTTCAGCTTTTCAGCAATATATTTTGCTGCCATCTGTCCACCCGCCAGATTGTTGGATTCAATGTGGGAAATCACTTTTTCCGGCAAAGCTGATTTCCGATCCACTGTCATTACTGGAATTCCCTCAGCATGGGCCAGCTCTATTGCCGGTGAAACTGTTTCAGCATGGGTGGGATTAATGATAATGATATCTGATTTATTTTCAATAAATGTTTGAATATCAACCAGTTGCTTTGCATCATCGTTATTGGCAACTGTTGTTTTTAACTTCAAGCCAAACAATCCGGCAGCCTGAGAAGCACCATCAAGCAACGTTTTGAAAAATGGTGTGTTGTCAGCCAGAGACAATGCAATGGTTTTTTCAAAACAATCATACGTAATTAAATCAAGGGGGGTTTGGGTGTAGTTGGCTATTTTCTTTTTCTCCAATCCTCGCGCTGCCAACATGACGCCATATTCTCCCATCATTTCCGGATGTTGTTCTACTGTGGCATGCATGCGCTTATTGCGCATTTCTGAGCGAGCTTCCTCAATATTGTCATATGCCCCAATGAATACATGACCGGTCAAACCAAACATATCCAGCGATTGAACAGCGCCAATTGCCATACTATCGTTGGCACAAAAAATTGCGTTGATATCAGAGTGCTTTTGAATCAAACGAGTTACCAAAGAAAGGGCTTCATCTGTGTGCCAATTGGCGCTTTCACTGGCAACAATTTGAATATCACTATTCCGGGTCACGCTGTCAATAAAGCCTTTTTTTCTTAAATCGGCATTTTCAACCCCTCGGATTCCCTCAATAACAAGCACTTTTCCTTTACCTTTCAGCTTTTGTTTTAAATAATCGCCGACCAATCCTGCGCCTTTATAGTTATCTGAGCCAACAAAGGGAATTTCAACATTCAATTCTTTTAGTGTGGCTTTGTGAAGTGGATTATCAATATTGACAACCACAATTCCCTGTTTCAATGCTTTTTTACAGGCAGGAATTAATTTTTTGGAATCTGCTGGTGCAATGACAATAGCGCCATATTTTCGGGCAATCAAGTTTTCAACAATACCAATCTGGCGCTTGACCTCTGTTTCACGTTCAACGCCAAAGACCTCAAAAGGAATGTCATTTTTTTCAGCATACTGCTTGGCGCCTTCTTCCATCTTGATAAAAAATGGATTGGATAACGCTTTCATAACCAGAGCCACTTTTTTTTCATTATCGGCAATGGCCGTCGTTGCGACTAGAAGTATGCATATAATCATTGTTATTTGTTTTTTCATGATAGCCTCCTTAAAAATCAAGGTTAGTTATTGTCGTTATAGACTCAAACTGCAAAGCTGACAGAATCAGCTGGCCCCTTTTTCTTTTCAATGATTTTAGGCTTTGACTGCTTTAACTCAAGCTCTGCGGAAACTGCGTTGATTGCCCTGTCAAACGCAACTTTTAGCTCGGTCAGCATCTGGTCAACCTCGGCAAGGGCTTTTTTTTCATTGTGAAAATTGGCCTGTGTCAAGCGATGCATCATGTATTGATACAGTCCATTGAGGTTCTCTGCCAATTCTTTTTCCTGGTCGCGATCCAGTGCGCAATCCAGTTCTGTCAAGATGGCCAATACTTTGGATATGTTTTCACCCTTGACGCGTGGATCATCTTTGTCCATTCCCATCATGGCAAAACGTGTAAATCGAATGGCACCTTCAAAAAGCAGCGATAAAATTTTACCTTTATTATCAGTGAGTTGTGTCTCTGAATTCTTGTAAACAGTATATCCCATTGATTGCATGACTATCTCCTTTGTTTCATTTCCTTTTTTAGTACTTTATCAAAGGGCACTGCCGCTTTGATTGCGTACCCGCAATAATCCGGAAGCTCATTTCCAGTGTAAAACCGATTGGTTGATGGATACTCGTTACAAATTGCAAGCCTGTTTTGATGATCCTTGCATATGCCATCAGTTGTCAGCCATGTACAACTGAAATTAAGGTAACCATCTATTTCATCAACACAAAACAGACGTGCGTATTCTTTTTTTCTTTGAACCAGTTGATCAAATTGCTTCCTGGTTTTAATCCATTGTCCATCAGACTTAACCCGAAATCCTCGACAACATTGACCACATTGATTGCATTCTCCAACACGCAAAGGTTCCTGGCCTTTGAGTTTAAGAATGACAAATGAAATAAAACCTTTAAGTTGTTTGAAAATAGATGTCATTATATATTAATTGAAATAAATAGCAAGTCTCTTAAAAATTTGGTAACGCTAATTTAGGGGTGAATTAACATATACCAGTATACTGATTCACAAAGCATGCAATTTCCTCAATAGAAATAATTTTTCGTGCTCCACCCAATTCAATGGCTTTTTTGGGCATGCCAAATACAACGCTCGACTGTTCATCCTGAGCAATTGTCATTGCCCCGGCATCAGCCATTTGTTTTAAGCCAGATGCACCATCGCAACCCATGCCAGTCAGAAGAATCCCCATGCTGGAAGCACCATATTCTTTTGCAATGCTTTGAAACATGACTGTTACAGATGGTTGATGTCCATCCACTGGGCCAGTTTGGTTTAAATACAATCGTCCCTCTCGTGTAACTGTTAAATGATGACTGTCCTGCGCAATATATACATGACCAGGAATCATACGTTCAGCATGTACAGCAAGGCTAACAGAAAATGATGTACTTGATACCAGCCACTTTGCGAGATTCTGTACAAAACCCTGGCTGATATGCTGCACAATAACAATGGGACAAGCAATTTGGGTTGAAAGTCCAGATAAAATTTTTTGAATGGCCGGTGGGCCGCCAGTTGAGGCACCAATTCCCAAGATTTTGATTGAATTCTTTGATGTCTGTAATGAATAGGAATGCGACTGAACTGAAGGTTGGCTCAATTTTTTTCTTCGGATGACCTTGACCTGAGACATGCTTTTTATTTTTTCGATTAATATATCGGCTGCAGGATCAATTCCCTGAATATCTTTGGGTTTGGGAAGTGCGGTCAGGGCTCCGGATTGGATGGCTTTGCTGTGAATTTTATCATTGAACGATTCAGGTGTTCCTGTGAGTACAATAATTGGACATGGCATTTCCGACATAATTGATTGAATGGCGGCATATCCATCCACACCCGGCATGTGAATATCCATTGTAATAATATCGGGTTGATGACGTTTGCATACGCGAATGGCTTCATGGCCATTGATCGCCTCAGCAACTACCTGAATACCAGGGTCGCTTTCTAATATACTTCTTTCCAACAATCGAAATGTTGGTGAATCATCGACAATAACAACACGAATCATGTTTTTCTTTTTTTTTCCTGATATCAAACAAATGCTTGCTATCCAATTAATCGTTCAATGGTATCTAAAAGTTCTTTTTGATCAAATGTTCCCTTAACGATGTATGCATCAGCACCGACTTCCATTCCACGAATTTTATCCGCTCTGGATTCCAGTGATGTCACAAGAATGAAGGGAAGACTTTTATAACGATCATCCGATTTTACACTTTCGGCAAGTTGGAATCCATTCATTCGCGGCATATCAACATCGCTGACAACAGCATCAAAGGATTCACTCTGAATGCACTCCCAGGCTTCCTGGCCATCTGCACACACCAGTACCTGATAACCCGCATTTTCAAGAATATTTTTTTCCAAAGTTCTTGTGGTAATTGAATCATCCACAACCAGAATGCGACTTCGGTCCGGTGTTGATGGAACAATATCCAATGGTTGAATATAAGTGGCGCCATGTTGCGCAGATTTCATCAAGTCAGCGACATTCAAAACCATAACAATTTGGCCATCACCCAAAATGGTGGCCCCGGAAAGATTGCGCACCCGCCGGAGTTGTTGTCCCATATTTTTGATGACTATTTCTCGGGTTTCCAATAGTTCATCCACACGAAAAGTCAATCGTTTTTCGGCAACGCTCAGGACAATAACCGATATTTTGTTATCTTGACTGGATTGCTGTGCTGTATCAGAAAAATCCAGGAGTGGTGCTAGTGAATACAAGGGGAGCGCCTCGTTATCAACTACTATTGCGGGTTTACCATCGATCTGACCCACTTCCTGAGGATTAATTTTTAATATACGCTCCACTGTGGTGCATGGGATGGCCAAGACTTCTCCATCCACTTTGACCATCAACACCTGACTGGTTGCCAGAGATAAAGATACAGTGAGTGACATGGTGGTCCCTACCCTGGGCTGACTATCTACAACAATTTGGCCTTGTAATTTTTCTAGGTTTCGACGAACCACATCCAGTCCAACGCCACGACCGGAAATATCTGTAACAGTGGTCTGTGTGGACAGTCCTGAACAAAATATCAGATCGGTTAGCTCTCGTTTGCTCAAAGACTGGGCTTTTTGTTTGGGAACAATACTTTGACGAACTGCCTGTTGACGAACAGCATCCATATCAATTCCACGACCATCGTCTGAAACTTGAATCACAATGGTACTGCCTTTTTGAGACGCCTTGAGTGTAATTAAGCCCTGGGATGGTTTTCCTCTTTTTTCACGCAAGACCGGATCCTCAATACCATGATCAACCGCATTGCGAAGAATATGGGTTAGGGGATCCTTGAGGGCATCAAGCACATGACGATCCACTTCTGTTTTTTCTCCAACAATTTCCAGGCGAATATTTTTGTTTTGATTTCTGGAAAGATCGCGAATCATTCGGGGAAATTGATCAAATAAAGAGGATATGGGTTGCATGCGAACATTGCGAATTTTATCCTGAAGATCATCGGAAATAAAAACCAGCTGGTCACAATCGTTCATAAAACGACGAACCAGTAAGTTCATTTCTTTGTGCATTTGTTTGAGATTGTTGGCATTGTTGTGCATGAATGAAAAAAATGGATTCATTTCATCGGTGTCATGATGATTACGTTCAAAAGATTTCATGTTGCCGCGAATTTGACGCCAATCTTTTTGCCATCGGTTAATCCGATCTTGCATGGACTGAAGCTCAATCATGCGTTGCATGGTTCGCATGCGAGAACCCATCAATTCGCCCATGCTGGCCATCAACATATCCAGTTTGCTTGTTTTGACCCGAATGGTGTCATCACTGCCTGTTATCTGAGAGTCGGAATATGTTTCAACAGGTATCTTTTTTTCAAAAGGAACAGTTGCTTTTTCCAATTGTGGGGTTTGTTTAATTTTGGGTGATTTCTCTATTGGCTTTTTTTCTGGTATTTCCTGGGATTTTGAATCGTGTAAGTTCTTGTCAGAATCCTTTTGTTGGATATCTTTTTTTGACGCTACTGTTTTTTGAGGCTCAGGTGATTTCTTTTTATTTTCTTTTTCCGGGTATTTTTTATTTATGGCTTGGTCAGTATTTCTTTGAATGGTTTGGATATTCAAAGCATTATCTTGAGAAGTTACATCTTGAAATTGATTCTCAGACTGTCGCTTTTTTAGCGGTATATCCTTCTCAGGTGGACGAACAGGCCCATCGTTTTTTTTAGGTCTGACTGTAATTGATGGTGGTTCTTCTTCTGTCGTTGAATTATCATCCAGGTAAGTGGCTGTTTCAAGTTTTTCTACAATGCCATTCAGGCGATCAAATGGAAATTCACCTCCATTGAGTTTGGTATTCATACATTCTTTTATTAAATCCACAGCCTGAAACATTACATCGAACAGCTGGCTGGACAGTTTTATTTTTTTGTGCTGAATCAAGCCTAAAACATCTTCCATTCGATGGGCAATGAGATTGATATCCAAAATATCCACTGTTCGAGATGCCCCTTTTAGGCTATGCGCAGCACGAAACAACTCAGCAACAATAGAATTAAACTTGTCACCTGATGCGCCCTGCTCTAAGCGGAGCAAACCTTTGTTGAGCGACAGGACGTGCTCATCAAGTTCAAGTTTAAATGTGTCTAATAATTGACGTTTTAAGGATTCCTGATCCATTTTGATACCCTTAGGAAAACATAAAAAATAAGATCCTCATTTTAATAATTGTTCATTTTGATACGCATATGCTTGAAGTTTAATTATTGAGTCAAGCATTTTTAAATGGGGAAATTGTTTTTCTAGAATTCCTTATTATAATTAGTGCCAGGTTATATAAATTGTTTAAAAAAATCATATTCGACAAATAACGCCGACCACCAGGCGATCGAGGCTTTGTCGAATACAATATTTATTAGCGATTGCTATAACTCGATGTTCAAGTTTTTTTTCAGATAGTTACCGCTACTCGTTCCCACGCTCTGCGTGGGAACGAGTTCCAGCGCTAGTTAGCAATCGTTATAAAAACATCGTATTCGGCAAAGCCACGACCGCCTGGGGTTGAAACCCCAGGCTATTTCATGTCGTCCCTGCGGAACTCAAATAGTTTTTATTATAACATAATTGCATTTTAAGCATGTCAGGTGATAATTCGAAATATTTTAAAATATTTCTCATAAAATTTGTGTCGAACTATTAAATATAACTAACTGAGTCCCGTAGG
>Ga0272440_1004252_pt1 | contig 10333 bp, 5 predicted proteins | sample SSMMMBAug17_FD_192440 | JGI IMG/M metagenome (GOLD analysis project Ga0272440, IMG submission 192440) | Marine sediment archaeal communities from Little Sippewissett salt marsh, Falmouth, MA, United States - SSM-MMB-Aug17 | ecosystem: Environmental > Aquatic > Marine > Wetlands > Sediment ... | reverse complement strand
AGACCATTTATATAGTGAGAAGCGTTATTATATACAATATCTGTATAGCTTCCAAAAAAACTATTTCTCATTATTTGATCATTATAACCATTAATATAGGTGTCTGTTTCTAATAATGGCCCTATAACAGCATTTATCCCTATTGTTCTAAGTTGATATCCTAATAAATAACCATTTAACCTTATTAAGTCTGAATTCTGTGTTGCAGCAAGAGTTAAAAAAGGTGGATGTGAAAAAATTTCATCGCTATAATCAGGATTATAGATGGGGCCTTCACAATTTGATGCAATAAGAAGGGGAATCTTTAATGTTGTTTGTAATACCTTATTTTGAAGTTCCTGCTCAATGAAATATCTAAAAGAGTGCAAAAATTTTTCAAGCTTATTATTCTTATTAGGGAAAAAATTATATTTATTCATAAATATATTACCAATTTGTAAGTCAACTACTATTTGTTTAATATATTTATTTGTAAAATTATCGTTATTAGAACTATAATCTACTGGAAGTCCAACCAGTAATAATTGTCCAATATGGTCTTTTATATTATCAATTGAAACTGATTCAACATAATCATCAATAATTTTCTTTTCTTTTTCAGTTAAAGTAACAAAAGCAAATAAATCTGATAAGTGTGTTATTAAACAAGTAAAACATATTATAATTATAAGGTATGCTTTTTTGAAATTTTTTTTTTGATTATTCATAAAGACTCCAATAATAATTGTTTAGTTAAATTTGAAATTGTATCTGAAACTTCTTTACAAAAGGTTTTTTTTGTTGATTCATATGGATCTGGGCAATATAATTCTTTCTTTTTAAATGTAGATATTTTTGTTTCCATTTTTTTTTTATTTTTAGAGATAATTAATGGTCTAAAGTCTACAAATTCGCCTTTATCTATATATTGACCTGTTATAAGTATATTTACTTTTGCAAGCACCATCATATTGTTGATAACCTTGTTTATTTTTTCTGATTTAATCAGTTCTGGATCGAAGAAAATACCTACTAATATCTTAGCATTTTTTGTTGTATTTTCAACATAATGATTTATATGGTTATGTTTTATTAATTGGTTATCTTTTTGTGCTAGATTAATACCATTTATTATAGCCTGATCTATAAATTCACTAATTTTATCCTCAAACATTGAATTACCAGTAATTGAGTTCATAAATGAAATATTAGTTACATAGATATTTTCATCTATTTGTTCGATAATTGGTTTTTGTTTCTGAATTTTTCTGTTTTCCTTTTTTTGAATAATCATTTGATTTGTTTTAAAATTCTGACTATTATTATAATATATTGTTTCTGATTGGTTATTAAAATATATATGATTAAAAAAATTTGAAAATAATTTTCTTGTTTGTTTACATTCATACCTATCAGACTTTGATTTACTTCCAAAGCAATTAAATAAAATCTTTTTATCCAGAATTTTTGTTTTTTCCATATATTGATTACTGTTTTTATAGCAAATAAAATAACGTAAAATAATTTGATTAGAATTTTCTCCATATACACCAGTAATAAGGATATCAATATTTTTTGGATTCATTATTCTTTTTACAATTGCTGTATTTTTTTGTTTTTCTGTCAAACTATTATCATAAATAATTTTGAAAAATATATAAATATTTTCATCTATATTTTTAATAGAATAACCAGGTTCATTAATTTTTAAATCTGGATTTTTTTTCTGTTCAGAAGTTAGTAAATTCATTATTATTTTATTAAGTAACTCCCCTGCTTCTGTTTTCATAAGCAGAGTATTAGCTGCTTTATCTACAAATTCGAGAAAAGAAACATATATATATTTTTGTTTCATGATATTATTATATCTAATACTTTGATCTTCATTCAAGGTGGATTCATGAAGTTCTTTAAAAGCCTTTTCAGATTTATTAAATAATGTTTCATTTGCATTTGAATTGCTATTTTTTAAAATTAAAGATATGAAAATAACTACAGTACAGAAAAAAATTCTCATAGCTAATATTATACTTGTTTTATATGTAATGTTCATATTTTTATTCCATAATATGTCTTAATATGTATTTCTTATTAAACTTTTATTATTAATTTTCTTTTCTCACAATTAAAACATATTCCTGTTCTGATTGAAAAACATCAATTCCTTCTATCCAGCATTCCCATTCTCCTATGATATCACCATTTAAAGATATACGTATTCCATTGTTATCATAAATTCTATTATGAACAATTTTTCCATTTGGGTTCTTCAATATTAATCGAATTTTAGCTTTTTCTGACAAAGATAACATAACAGTAATTTTCGATGGAATATTTATTTGAAATCTATAATGTTCAGATATTTCACCAGTTTGAATAGTAGCAATATTATCACGACCTGGAGTTAAAAGTGAATATTTAAAATTATGACCAGTTTTTGATAACCAGAATGCAATATTTCGAAAATATCTTGCTGTACCAGCAGTATTATAAAACATATTTGAAGAAAGTTTTGAATATGCTGTATCCAAAACAACTCTCGTATTATTATTCTCAAAACAAGCCATGTTTATATGTCCTTCACTAGTTTGAGCTAAAATATTAAGTTGTGGGAGAGGATTTATGGCACTTATAGTCAGACCTTCGTATAGTTTGTTGATTCCTTGAGTTAATGGATGTTCAATAAAAAAACCAGGCTTAAGGGTTTTTCCAAAAGACATAATATTGTTAGCTGCGATATTCCCTGAAAATTTTGTTCCAATGATTCTTTCAGCCAAGAGATTTGCGTCTGCATAAAAGGGTTCATTTTCTGTCCAGATTAATAAACCATTGCCTTTACTCACATATTTTTCAATTAATAATACCTGTTCTTGAGTTAATGATCTTTCCCTGTCTGAAACAAACCATAATTGTGTATAATTTTTTAATTTTTCATTATTTAAAGAGCAATGATTTCTGTTAGAAGCATATTCTGTATCTATATGTATCTGTCTTTTAGCTAATGATTCCTGAACATGCTGCCATTGAAAAAACATATTGCCGGAATCTTCATCTTGCCCATTATAGCCTACATACAATAAAATTCTTTCATTTTTTAGAAGTTCATTATCAACTTCCCCAAGGCCATAAATTTTATCCTTGGGATTACCAAAAATATCAAACCCTTTCTCATTAATCATTTCAATAGATTCTTTATTATTGGATTCTTTTTTTTCTAAAGGAATATCAAAGCCATATGCGCTGATAGTATTTAAATTCAACTGTTTTTTTTGCTTGACAGGAATATCAAATCCATATGCACCTTCCAGTAAAAATGATACGCTATATGACCTTAATTTTATGGAAATATTTAATATATCTTTATTACATTCAAAATTAATGTATTGTTTCCATTGACCATTATATTGAAAAATTATTTTATTCTTTTTTGAAACAATAATTGCTAATAAGTATTTGTTAATTTCTTGATCTGATACATTTATTTTAAATTTATTATCTAAACAATTTAAAGTAGTATTGTATTTTTGATAAAAATTTGCTTTATTCGAACTTTCTGATTTTAATAATAATTGATGTAAAGATTCTATTTGTAAAAGAGGTTTTTCATGCTCTAATAAATCTCCATCTTTATTATGATCAGTTCCTAACACTTTCCAGTCCTTGTAAAAAGGAATAACACCTACTGCCCAAACTTCACCACTTTTATATGATAGATCAATAGGTATATAAGCAGTTTTATTATTAGTTTTTGATTTAATTATTAAATGCTTTGATTGTTTAAAAATCCTTTTGTACAAGTCTTTCTCAGTGATAATCTGTATCGCAGTATTTAAATTTTCATCAACAACTGTATTATAATCAAAATCTTTTGATTTCATACATTTATTATTTAATAAAAATATAGCGATAACTATAGTAAATAAAAATTTTTTCATTTTTTTGTTTTAAGTTAAATATATAAACATGACTTTTGACTTTCAGTATGAATATTTATAGAATTATTAATCAAAATTTTTTCATTTATCAATAATATATAATTTATTAAATGTCCTGGCTTTGATCTCAACATTTTTAATACTTCGATTACAAGACCAAGATAAATTATTCTTCCATTCACCATAGTATTGTTTTATTAGCCCTTCATTTTCTGAGAAAGTAACCACAAAAAGATATTTTTCTTTTTTTATTAGCTTTGTTGATATATCTATTGAATAATTTCTATCTACACATTTTAGAAATTGATTAAATCTGAAAAAATTATTTTTATCTAAATGGTCTAAATAACGATCAGGAGATAATTTAATAAAGGATTCCTGAGGAAAAATTGGTTCCTCTGATTTTATTGATTTTCCATCTTTGTGATCACTTCCAACAATTTGCCAATCTTCATAAAAAGGGATAACACCTACCGCCCATAAATCTTTTCCTCCTTTATATGACAAATTAACTGGAATATGAGCAATTTTATTTTGGGAAATTGATTTAAGGATTAGATAGTATGAATCTTCAAATATTTTAGTATATTTTTCATTTAAAGTTGTTAGATATATTGCAGTATTTAAATCTTCATCAATTTCAGCTGTATAATAAAAGTCATAAGCCATACTGTAATTATATATAAAAAATATATTTAATATTACCAATATTTTTCTTCGCATAATATTATTTTTCCTTTGCTATTAATATTACAATTTTTAAAAGGAGATGCTGAAAATTTTTGATCAATTGATAAGATATCATTAGACAAAAAAAGTTTATTAATAGTTAAATAATTTTTCCTATTTAATAGATTGATAAATTGACTATTTTTGTTGATTAAAAAAACACCATTAATGCTTTGTCCATTCTTAAACTTAATATTAACAACAGGATAAGAATAGTCTAAACCAAGAACACCATGAAGGAAGGATAAAATAATTATACAAAAAAACAAATAATATAGTGCCATTTTAAACATTTTTTTTTGCCAGTTAACACTATATTTTTTTATAATCTTTGAAATTAAAATAAATAAAACTAATAAACATAATAAAATATGAACTATTGTAATATAGGTATTTTTTCTTTTATTTGTGTTATTATAAGATTTCCAATTGAATAAACAAAATGCAAGCCTGTTGGTATTTTTATTATCCTGGCAATTACAAAACTTTTTTGACACATATTTATCTATCAATTTTGAATATTTAAAAGAATTTTCTTTTGAATAAGTAAGAATTTGACTTGATTTCTTTAATATCATTAATTCAGACATTGTAGTTGGTTGAATAACTGATTTAACATGTATAAAAGGTATAAATATATTTAATAAAAGTATATAAAATATTAAAATATTAATAATACAAAATAATCTCATACATTTTTCTGTTTTTATAATTTTGTATATTTTATAAAAAAAAGGCAAGGGAACTTTATCAAAAGGTATAATGTAGATTAATATAGTTATTAATATAATTACCAGTAATAAAAATTTAATGTTTATATACTCTGTATAAAATGGAAAAATATACACAGCTTGTAATGTTTGCAAGATAAATTTTCCAGAGTGTTCTAAATATGAATTTACACTTAAATTCTCAAAAGAAAAACCAAGTACTCTTCCTTCAGCAAACCTTGAAACAAACCCAATTGGTATCATTATTACTATGAAAAAGCCTAAAATCGCACCACTTTTTATAACATCTTTTAAAATATTAATTATCATTTAATCACTTATTAGCATCCATGCAGCATAAGCTGATGGCCCTTGAAATTTATTTTTTATAATTTCTCTTGTTTTTTTAAAAGATTCATCAGCATTAAGCCCATATTTTTCCCTATAATTTAAATAATATTGAGAAAAAATTTGAGCAACTCTTTCTTGTATTCGCCATCTTGTTAATATTATTTTTTTTGCACCAGCAGATAAAACACCTACAGGTAAAGATGAAAATGCTTCGCCTGGATCAGGTATTACAGCTGTACCTGCTGAGTCACAACTTGTGATTAGAACAGTATCTGCAGAAAATTTTAGCCTTGTAGATATTTCTTCGCCTGTTAACAGACCATCTTCAAGTAATGAAGAACCATAACTTAAAGCGTGAATACCGTTTGTTTTTAATGAGTGAGTGATAAAATGAACATATTTTGATTGTTCAATTTCATTTTTTTTTGCATAAATAATTTCTTCAAGTGCTTCACATATTGAAATACCATTATATTGTTTTGATAATAATCCAACAAACTTGTTAACATTTAATTGCTTTGCCCCATTGAAATGTTTATTTTTTGCAATACCAATATATTTGACTCTATTTTTATTAGATGATTTATTTTGTCTTAATATTGCAAATATGGGTATTGAAGGAATATAGCTAACCATATATTCCTCACATAGATATTTACCTGATTTAAGAGGTAATATTTCAAAAGGAAGACCTGATAATAGCTCATCTACAATAAGGATTAACTTTGAACCTGATTTTGGTAATTTTATAGAATCAATCAGCATTTTACGTAAAAAAATTAAGGAATTTTTAGCTTCTTCATAATTATTATTCACAATAATAGCATTTCTAATATACTTAATGTTTTCTTTTACTTTTTTTGTTGTACATTCATTAGTTTTAAAACCAATAATTCTAAATTCAATAGCATTATTTTTTCCAATACACCATACTATTGGTCTTCTACATTCAATTGAAAAAACATAAGAAATAATAATTTCATCTTCGGTTAATAATTTTTGTGTTTCAGATAAACTAATTGTAGAATAGTTCTCAAGTTTTTTAATTGCAGGGGCTTCTTTATAAATTTCATCCGATAAAGAATCAATTTGTTGTAATAATTGATATGCCCAATCTTTAGCATTTGATAGAATTTTCTCATTTGCTGCAAGCATTAACAAGCTCTTTTGTGCCTTTAAATTCATTCTTTTTGAATATTGATTTTTTGCATTATTATTGTTGATAGATGTTTTGATTAATTGATCTAAAAAATTATTTGATTGAATCTTTTGTGTTATCATCCATGCCTTTTCAAGGCAATTTGAACTATTGTTTTTACATAAATATCTATGTTTAGTACGTAATATATTTTCAATAAATCTAATATACTGATGTGCTAAAGTCCATTTAAGTCCAGTTTTGCCATATAATAACCTTCCTGAACCTTTAATAAAAAAATTATCTTTAGTTAAATATGACGCAGGTATTAATAAATCAAAATTATCAATATAATGTTTAGCCTCGTAAAAATTATTTTTACTCCAATAATACATTCCAATATTAGAATAGTCTAATAATGCACTTGAAATTTTTCCACTTAGTAATTTTTTAGTAAAAGACATTTTTAAATTGTTGGGATCAGATAAATCTATACTATCAGAAACATTTTTAGCAGATAGTAATTTTGAATTAACTTCTTTTATGCATTTCTGCTTTTCTTTATCTGGAAGATTTTGGCATAAAAATGGAGTATTACTTTTATAATTATTTTTCTTTAAAACAGGCCTGTCAAAACCATATGCTTTACCTTCAGGCAAAGGGGATAAATCAATTTCAACAGTGTATTAATCATGTGCACATAGTCCTTGAAAACAACTAGTAATAATTATATACAAAATCGTCGATATAATATACGTAGTTTTGAATTTAATTTGTTCTTTAGAAAAAATTATATTAAGCATTTTGGTAGTACATATCTATAAATTTTTAAGCAAACTCATAGTTAATCTTGATATTTCTTCAAAAGCTTCTTTGCTAAGATTTTTTTTATCTGGTTCATTTGGATTAATATTGTAAAGTTCACTTTTTTTAAATACAGCAATTTTTGTTTCAATCTTGTGATGTTTTTTATCAATTATTAGTGGTCTGATATCCACTATTTTACCTTTATCAATATATTGTCCTGTAACAATTATATCAACATCTGATGGAATCATCATTTCTTTAACAATTGTATCGATTTTTTGTTCTGTTATTAAATCAGGATCAAAAAATATATATGATAATTTTCGATTATTTTTTTCTGAATTATCAATATAATTTTCCATATCATCGTATTTAATCAACTGATTTTCTCTTTGGGCAAGTCTAATGCCATTAATTACTGCATTATCAATCAGATGAGATATTTCATGACCAAACATTGATATACCAGAAATAACATCCATCAATGCAAGGTTTGAAATATATATATTATTATCATTGTTTAAGTTTTCTTTTTGTTCGACTGGTAAAAAAGAATTTAAAACAAAATTAGAAATATCAGCATAAACTTGATGACAAATACTTATGTCATAAAGTTTGTTTTGTAATAAACAATCAATTTCATCATTTGTAAAATAAAAATCATTAGAAAAAATTCGTTGGTTTTCTCTATTAATTATTAATGGCTTAACTTTTACCTTATTTCCTTTTATTTTAAAATCTCCAGTTACTATTACATCGATATTAGCTGGATTCATTACATCTTTAACAATTCTTTTAATTCTATCATTATTATTATTGAGGTCTAAATTAAAAAGGATGTTAATTAGTTTATTTAAATTTTCATCATTATTATCAAGCATATGACCAGGTTGATTATATATTAATAAAGGTTCAGCTTTTTGTGCTAAAGTAAGAATATTTTTTATTATGTTATTAATAGATGTACTATTAAAAGAAAACTTGGTATTATCTTTTGATTCTTTTGGTGTTGTATCTATTAAATTCAAGTGGGAAATATAAATATTATTTGTTTTTGTATATTCTGAGCTGATCAGGCTAACCATTAAGTCTACTCTTTGATCTAATGACAAAAAGGTATCAAAAAATAAATAGGAAATTTCTTTAGGATATAATTTCTCTTTATCTATTTTTTTTAAAAATTCTTTCTTTTTAAATTTAAAAAATTTACTTATAATTTTTTTTTCTTTTTTGATTGTTATTAAAGGATTTATTTCAATAAATTTGTCTTTATCAATATAATGACCAGTTATAATAGCATCAACATTGGCTTTATCCATTATATTTATCAAGTTTTTTTGTGCTTGTGTTTGATAATTATTTTTAGTTGAGTATTGATTTTTTACTATGTTTAATAAGTCATTATCATTAATTGTATGACCTTGTTTGTTTAATTTTAAATCAGGATTGATTACTTCCATTAATTTAAAAAAAGAAGTATTTTTATTATTTATTGATTTTGATATCTCGGTTTGAAGTAAAGGATTATCTAATTGTGGATCGAAAAAATTCAAGTATGTAAGATAAGTATTTATTTTTTTCTGGACTTTGATATTGTTTTTGCTTTGAGAAATGCTTTTGTTTTTATCATTTATAGATATTTTTTGTTGTTTATATTGTGGATTAACTATTGCTTGGATTGTTTCTAAATCACTTCTATTTATAAAATTTATATTTTCAAATAATTCTAGAATGTTAACAAATATTTTTTTTGAAGCTTTAGCTCCTTTGTTAAATGATTTTTTACTTTTATTAATTGGGTCAGAACTTAAAAGATCATCTTTTTCAATTGTAAAAATTTTCGTTACAATTTGTTTATCCTTTTTAACAATTATTAATGGCCTGAGATCAACAACTTTTCCTTTATCTATGTATTGACCAGTTACAATTACATCAACATTAGCTGGTTTCATAATATCATTAATAATTTTGGATATTTTATCATTTTTTGTCATATTTGGGTTAAATGTAATATTAACAAGTTTATTCACATTTGCATCAGTATCTTCAATTGTATGCCCTATTTCATTTAATTTTATATCATGATTAATTTTTTGTAAGCTTTTAATAACGTCTATTATAATATCATTAACAAGACTACCAGCCTCTGTTGGAAACATATTTGAACCAGTAGTAGGATCAGACAGGCTAATGAATGAGAAATAAATATTCTTATCTTTGTATAAATTTTTAGATTGCTGATCAACCTCAATTAAATCAAAAAAACGCAGCACATTTATATCTTTAGGATTATCAATATATTTTTTTAAATTTTTTAGTAAATCATTTGATTCTCTTATTTCTTTTTTACCATGTATAAGATTCTTAAATTTTTCTAAATGCTTAGTAGCATTAGCAAAATCTTTTAAACCAAAATAACTTAATGCTTCTTTATCTGTTATATCGTCAATTAATTTATTAAAAGATTTTAAATATTCATCACTACAAAAGGTATCTTCATATTTTGATAATAAATTAAAATTTTGAATAAAATCTGGCGACTCATTAACTGTTATCTTTTTTTGATTAACAAAAAATCCTTGCTGGTCTATTAATTTTGAAGATTTTGGTATATAAATAGTTTTATTTGTATTTTCAATAAAAGCTGCTCTTGCATAAATTTTTAATTTGCCAACTTTTATTGG
>Ga0272440_1004251_pt1 | contig 10333 bp, 7 predicted proteins | sample SSMMMBAug17_FD_192440 | JGI IMG/M metagenome (GOLD analysis project Ga0272440, IMG submission 192440) | Marine sediment archaeal communities from Little Sippewissett salt marsh, Falmouth, MA, United States - SSM-MMB-Aug17 | ecosystem: Environmental > Aquatic > Marine > Wetlands > Sediment ... | reverse complement strand
AAATTCACTAGTCTTATTCTCAGATGATCCAACGTTAAATCAAAATGAATAAATCCAGTATGTTAAATAAATCTATTTGTTTACCTATACACTATCCCATTATCATGCAAATGCCTATTGATAATCAATCTATTGAAATCAAACAAAGGACAGCTAATCTTCGAAGATTTGCTCGTGAGACTATTTTTTTATCTGCAGCAAAATCTAATATTCACTTGATATATTTAATAAAAAATATGCATGGCGCACCTATTCCAATCAAAGGTGTTTATTGGTCGTTATCTCATAGTCATCAAATGGTTTGTGGTATCGTAAGTAATAGCAAAGTAGGCATTGATATTGAATTAATCCGTCCAATATCCCTCTCCCTTTATAATAAAATCGGAAATCCTGAAGAATGGAAAATCTGTGGTGGACAGTCAAAATTGATGTTCTATAGAATTTGGACATCGAAGGAAGCCGTATTAAAGGCTGAGGGGGTAGGAATTATTGATTTAGATAAGTGTTTTGTTGATTCCATTATTGATGACACACATTTGATTATTCAATATAAATCATTATTGTGGCGTATTCAGCATTATTATATAGATGATTATATTTGCTCTGTCGTTCAGAATGAAAGAGATCTTCATTGGATGATTCTTTAGAATTCCTCCGGAACATGACTCTCTGGAATTCTCGAAAAATATGTTACCCATTTTAATTCGGCCTTGTTCAGGGGGAGGGATAGATTCAGAAAAAAAAAGGAAGTACATATTTTTAATCAAACATGTACTTCCCCAGAATGAAATGCTAAAAAAGGATTTGTATTAGAATTTATATTTCAGATCAATATGAATCAATTGCATATTTTGGCTATCTTCCTTTGAATTCAGAAGAGGAAAAGGATCTTCCAATTGTTCATAAAAATAACCTGTAATTTCAGCCCCAAAATGCTTTGTGATTTTGTATCCACCGCCAATCACAAAACCCTGTACATTGACGCCATCATGCAATTTTGATCCAAAATCACCATTTTTTAAATCCGGTATACATGAATCTGCACCAATTTGTGCGTAAGCAAGTTGATATGACGCATCAAATAATTTTCCACTAACACCCAATACCCAACCCAAGCTTTCGCTATCTGGCTCTAATTCAGATCCTTGAAATAAACCCTCTCCTTTTTTCCCATCCGCACCAATATTTTTAAAAATATGAAGATATGGACTCACTGATATTTTTTTATCCAGTTTAACAGACACTTCACCATATAAATCAATAATGCGAAATTCATAGTCTTTGTTTGGACGATCATATGCTTCATCATTGCTCTGATCATTAAATGAATTATTATTAAATATATACGCTGCCATTGCCCCTAAAAATGAAATGTTTCCTAACTCCATTTTTGTTCCGCCCTGAAGTGAAAATAACATACCAATATCATTTTCATTTTGTATGAAATCATAAATACCTAACATACCAAAGGCAACATCCATATCTATTTTTCCTGTAAACCCAGCAGGACGAACATCACTGTCCCAGAGTAGCCAGCTTGTTTCAAATGGTATTTTTTGTTGACCAACTATTAACGTAAGCTTATCAATAGAGTGTTTGGCATAAGCATAATCTAAACGAATATCACCTGTGTCAAACAATTCAGAAGCCTTCCCAGCTTCATCATAAGACCAAGTATCATTTGTACTTGTACTTCCTTTTGTGCCAGTACAAAGTCCAGCCGCGAGTTCCCATTTTTCTGTAGGATTATCCCAGTTAAGACCTAATCTAAATCGTGTTCTAAATCGGTCCTTGGGATTATTATTGATCTTTTTATCAAGGGCATCTTTGTCTTGATCATGTCTTTCAAATCGTACTCGAAGATCCCCTTTCATTTTTAATGAATCAATGTTATCTCCTAATTTTAAATTAATATCTGCAAATGATAAACCAGATATCAGCACAAAAATGATCAAATGGGTTAACAAAAATTTTATTGTTCGCATCATGTCATACCTCCTTATTATTATAGTTAAATATATTATTAATGAATGTTCATGGATCTTTATTGTTCGTTCTTATATTTAAAGTCTTAATGTATACATTGTCACCTCCTTTATGACTTCAGTTAATTTAAAATAAGAACAGTTTGCCCTTACAGAAAAACAATAAAACGAAGTGTATCCTTTTTTTGTGAAATAATTGTTACTGTCGTATTAAATTCGTATGACAATCAAAATACTATGATACAAACAACCTACGTTCCCATATGGGGTGGCCAAATAATACTGTTGAATTAAGCTTTTACTTATATGTACTGAGGAACATATACTATGACACAAACAATCTGGGTCCCATCCTTTACATTCTTTTTTTGCCACTAAATGGGGTTTCACCCTGTGATAATTTTATTTGCATAATGGCATAACCGATGTTATTTATTTAATATCAATCGTAATAAATAATTCATGAGTCTTTGATATTAATCAATAGGAGCCAGCGATTATGTGTTCTAAACTTGAAGAATTAATTCACCTTTTATCTTTGGAAAAGATTGAGGAAAACATTTTTAGAGGAAAAAGTCAGGATTTAGGCTTTGGAAATATTTTTGGCGGTCAAGTGTTAGGCCAGGCCCTTTCAGCAGCAAGCCAAACAATTACTGAGGAAAGAAATGTTCATAGTTTACATGGTTATTTTTTAAGATCGGGTGATCCAAAACAAGCAATCGTGTATAATGTAGAACGGTTAAGAGATGGTAAAAGTTTTACAACAAGACGAGTTGTTGCTATTCAAAAAGGACGTCCTATTTTTTCAATGTCCTGTTCTTTTCAAGTCAATGAATCTGGATTTGAACATCAGGCCCAGATGCCTGACATAAAAGGGCCAGATGGCATTACATCTGATTTAGAAAGATATCGCGAGGTTCAGGATCGAATTCCAGTCAGTATTCGAGAGAAACTCATTTGTGATAAACCTATTGAAATCAGGCAAGTTAATCCAATCAATCCATTTAAACCCGAAAAACAGAATCCTATAAAATATGCATGGTTCAGAGCTGTCGGGGATATGCCCGATGATCAATCGGTTCATCATTACATGCTTGCTTATGCCTCTGATTTTGGTCTGGTGTCAACTTCGTTATATCCACATGGACATACATTTTGGGAACCTCACATGCAAGTCGCAAGTCTTGATCATGCCATGTGGTTTCATCATGAATTTAGAATGGATGATTGGTTACTATATGTAATGGAAAGCCCAAGCGCTTCCAAAGCAAGAGGCTTAAATCATGGCAATATTTTTACGAGAGATGGAAAACTTGTGGCATCAACAACACAAGAAGGCTTGATTAGATATCGCAAACCCAATTAAATATACCCAAAAATTGCAATCGACATCTTTAAATTTCTGGTAACCCCTTGTTATCTATAAAAATGTTTCAATGAAAGAATTCACGTGTTTCGTGAATTCTTTCATTGAGGCATGTTTATAGATAACAAGGGGTTATCGGAAATTTGAAGATGTCGATTGCAATTTTTAAGATATAGATAGACTGAAACAAATTATAGTGAACCAGGAAAAAACATATAATGCCAACGCCTTTTATAACCATTCAATCCATTCATAAATCATATGGTGCACAAACATTGTTTTCTGACCTTTCTTTAATTTTTTATGAAAATGAACGAACCGGATTAATTGGTCCAAATGGTTCTGGTAAATCCACATTGCTAAAAATTATTGCTGGTCATGAATATCCAGATTCTGGAAATATTTCACTAAAACGAAATGTAAAATTGGTCTATCTCCCACAAACAGATTGTTTTGAATCTGGAAAAACAATCCACGACATCCTATTAAAGGCAATGCCAAAAACAATTGAATCATGGGAAGCTGACAAACATATTACAAAAATTCAAGAACAAATGGATTTTCAGGATCTATCACTGCCAGTTGATAATTTATCTGGTGGATGGCGCAAGCGTTTATCTCTTGCTAATGCATTACTCCAAAAACCTGATGTATTATTAATGGATGAACCGACAAATCATTTAGATATAGAAGGTATTATCTGGTTAGAAAAATTGCTCATCAACACCCCATTTGCATTTGTTTTAGTGAGCCATGATCGATTATTTTTAGAAAATACCACCAATCGAATCATTGAATTGAATAATAAGTATCAAGAGGGTTTTTTTAAGGTGACTGGTAATTATAGTTCATTTGTTCAAAAAAAAGAGCAGTATGTCAATGAACAAACCAACCGGCAAATCGTTCTTTCAAACAAGGTCCGACGAGAAATGGAATGGTTGAGACGCGGCCCAAAAGCCAGAACAACAAAAGCAAAATATCGCGTCAACCATGCCTTGGATTTACAAGACGAATTAAACACCCTTAAAACTCTGAATACTCAAACCCAAATGACTCAAATCGATTTTAATGGAATCTATCGAAAATCAAAAAAACTTCTGGTCACTACTGATTTAGAAATTACAAGAAATGGTCAAAAACTGTTTCAAAAATTGAATCTAACCCTGACACCAGGGGTATGTTTGGGTATCATGGGAAAAAATGGAAGTGGGAAAAGTACATTAATTCATCTTCTTAATGAAACGTTAACACCAGATCATGGTGTTATTGAAAAAATGCCAGGCATAAAAATTGTAACCTTTGACCAAAACAGAGACAAATTAAATGAAGACCAAACATTAAAACAAGCGCTGGCACCCGCAGGAGAACATGTTATTTTTCGGGGACAATCCATTCATATTTCAAGCTGGGCAAAACGATTTCTTTTCTCATTTGATCAATTGAAACTGCCAGTTTCAAAATTATCTGGTGGTGAAAAAGCGCGTGTTATTATCGCAAATTTAATGTTACAACCCGCGGATATTCTATTATTGGATGAACCCACCAATGATTTGGATATTGCATGTCTGGAAGTACTTGAAGAAAGCCTTTTAGATTTTCCAGGGGCAATTGTTTTAATCACACATGATCGTTTTTTGTTGGATCGATTAAGTCATTTATTGCTTTATCTAGACAGTCAGGGAGGATCTGAATTCTTTTCTGATTATTATCAATGGCAAACCTATTACGAAGAAAAAAAGCTCCATGTGCCATCACGCGATAAAAAAATCGAAAAAAAATCAGAACCACAATCAAAGAAAAAAACAGCATTTAGTTTTTCTGATCAAAAAGAATTGAGTCGCATTGAAAAAAAGATTGAAAAAGCTGAAGAAAAGGTTTTATTCTATCAAGAACAACTGAATCATCCTGACATTCAAAGTCATTATGAAAAATTAACAGAAGCTTATGAAAAAGTTCAAAACGAACAAAAAATTGTTGAAGCACTTTATCATCGTTGGGAAGAATTGGAATCGTTGAAAGCTCAAGATATTTAATTATTTTTTTAAAATATATATATATATACGTGAAAGGAATCACAATGGATAACACGCAAGACAACAAAACAACTCAAGACATATCAACACCAGAACAAATTGCTAAATCTTTGTTTAATTATGCAATTGATCGAGAGGACATTAAATGGCTTTTATCTCATCTGCCAAAGGATTATAAAATTCAAGCTCATACCTTAGAATATGAACTGAATATGTTAAAAATTATCAGTGTTGGTTGGTGCATTCCATTTTGCATGCTTGATCATCCATTAAAAAATACAATTGCTGAATTATACTGGGGGCATATCCAATCCTTTTCAGAAACCATTTCATCAACCACCGAGGCAACTATTGGAAAAAAAATCAATTATTTCACAGTGCTCAAAGAAAGACTTGATACGTACATTCAAGCAATGACAAAGGTAACAGAGGACACAGATCCATTAAATATTATTGGTCCTGAATTTGCAGGGTTTTGTGGCGATAAAGATGATCCTTTTTCAATATTGACAGGATCGAAACTGTTTGCAACAACCTTACTTCAAATTAAAAAATTTTTAGAGGGAATTAAGGCGTTCCCAAAATGATTATTTTAAGTTCTGTCATCAGGTGGAATCGTTAATTTAGGTTTTCAGGAACCATATCTTCATGTGATGCTAATGTCATGGGTGATGGATTCTCAATTCGCTTATTATCACCATTTAATGATTCAGTTTCAATCTTAAACTCACTGACTAATTTTTGTAAATCTCTGGAAAGTCTATCTAAAGTAACAGCAGATGAGTTGACATGACGAATGCCTACTGTACTATCAGTTACAGCTCTGCTAACTTCACGAATACTTGCAGTTACGCCTTTTGCACCTTTGGCAACGCCAGCTACATTATTAGATACATCATTTGCCCCTTCAGCAAGGTCATCCATTGAGAATGCAATAGCTTTTGCTCGTTCATCTGCTTGAAGCGCGTTTGATGCGATTTCGTCTGCGGCTTTGGTCTGTTCTTCAACTGAGGTTAATATTGTTTGTGATGAAGAGTTAATATCTTGAATAATAGCAGAAACATCGGATATAACAGATACTGCATCAGATGCATTGGCCTGGACGCCTGAAATTCGACTGGCAATATCCTCTGCAGCCTGGTTACTTTGTTCGGCAAAATTCTGAATAGCTTTGGCAACTACATCAAAGCCTTTTCCTGCATCACCTGCAGCGGCTGCCTCAATGGATGCATTTAATGCCAATAAATTGGTTTTATAGGCTAAACGTTTAATTGCTTTTGTAACGCCACCAATTTCATTGGCGGATTTACCTAATAATTTCATTGTTTCAACCGCTTTTCTTGCCATTTGAACCGCTTGACCTGTAATTTGGGTTCCCATTTGGGCATTTCGTCCCACACGATTCATTGATGCAGACATTTCTTCAATTGAGGTTGCCATTGAATTAATATTCGTTGACATCTGCTTGGTTGTTGAAGATACTTTGAGCACGTTCATGCTCATTTCCTCAATGCGTGACGCGATGGTGTTTATACTATCTGACATCATTTCAGATGTGCCTGCTACGTTCGTCGCCTGGTCATTCATTTCCTGAGAATTTCCAGCAAGCTGTCCGGCAATAGTAACCATTTCATCGGATGATACAGCCAAACGTCTGCCATTTGATTTGACATCACATACTATTTTTCTAAAGGCTATGACCATTGTATTAATGGCATTTAATAAATGTCCAATTTCATCTTTATTTCTACTTTTTAATGTTTCTGAAAGATCTCCACGAGACACTTTTTGGGCGAAATTAACGACTTTATCAATGGGTCCACTAATTGAACGACTGACAATTACACCAATTGCTGATGAAATCACAATGCAAATACAAATGGAAATGAGAATAATTTTTAATATTAATTTAAATTCAATTTCAGCATCCATTTTAATGCGATTTGCCATAGATAAGAATTCATCTTCTTGCCCTGTTGCCCCTAACGCATATTGACGCTGGCCAGCCTCAAAAGGAACATAATAAATGAGATAATCCTTATCCTTAAATGAATACCGACCTTGTCCAGATTTACCCTTTAGCATATGATTTCTAACAATTTCGGATAATTCTCCATATTTTTCTTCGCTAAAATTCACTTGATCCATGATAGTATATTCCGGATGACTGACCACAAAGCCTCTTTCATTAATGATAAACGCAAAACCAGATTTACCATAAATACGTTCTTTCAAAATATCTCTGATTAATTCCCAATCAAAATCTAATACAATCATGCCTTTAACAACATCGTTGATAAATACAGGCGTTGATATTCTCATTTCAATTTTGTCTGAATTTTCAGATTGAATGACCCCTGCGTTAAATACAGCCCCTTTATCAATTTGAATACCTTGTAAAAACCAACGTGTGCGGCCATGATATTCCAAATCATTTGCATACTCACCAAATCGTAAAGCAATAACCTCCTGGCCTTGGATATTAACAAACCGGATTTGATTAAACAGATATCGTTCAGCACTACCAATTTTGATTTTAGAGGAATGATATAAATTCATAATTTCTTTTTTTAAAATATCTGCAGATCGATTAATTTCTTCACTAAACAGTTCATCCAACACACCATTCACACAAATAATCCAATCTCTTTGTGGAAAATATAAATAACTAACAAATTGTTTTTGATGTTGATAATGATAAAAAAGCATGTTGACAGAGTCTTCATCTTTTTTATAGAGCATTTCTCTGAATTCAGTAATTCCAAGATCAGTAATGGTATTTTTCCCAATGAGCTCTGATTTTGGATGGATCACAATATCGCCTTGTGAATTTAATACAAATGCATACCCCAGTTGTCCAATTCTGGCATTGGAAATGGCATCATCAAGGGCTTGACTTCTTGCAGGTACGCCAACAAAGAATGCACCTAATAACGTACCAGAGTCATTAAAGATTGGTTTATAAATAGCAATATATCGTTTATCGACTTCGTGAGTAATACCGCGATATGTTTCACCTTGTAGAATCATAGAAACCACCTCATTCGGGGAACCATCTGGATTCACTGCTGGAATATAGGTTTCAATTGCGCGTTTGCCATCACTATGTTGTATATTGGTTGCAATGCGAAGCATATCCCCATGATCGTTCATTTTCTGAAAAATTGAACAATTCACACCGGTCATTTCTTGGACATCATCAACAATAGGAGAGAAATTGTCTTTATATTCGTAAATTTTATCAATTCTTTCAATGCCTACATGAAGAATGGGTAAAACCGCTGTTTGTTTTTCACCTGAATATTGATTCACACTATTCCATTCGATCATTTCTGTTGGGGTTACATACACTCTTCCAACATTTTGAAAAATAAATTCAGCACTATACAATCCAAGATCCACTTTTTCTTTCACCAATCCATATTGCACCTTGCATGTTTCAGAAAGACCACGAACAATTTGTTCAGCATCATTTTTTGCTACAAAAATTGCGCGTGATTCTGCATTAATAAATAAAGGGATATTTGGTGATGTTGCTAAATTTTTTGTTAATCGGATCATACGATCAATCAAAGGATTGATTTGCTGTAACTCAGCACGAACACCAGACTGAATATTGGCATATGCCTGATCTTCCAATCCTTTATAACTTTTTAGAATCGTTTCCTTGGCAAATGAATCAAATTTCATGATACTAAATCCACCAATAATGAGAACAGGTATCACGCCTAAAGTTATACTAACAATAATTAGTTTTAATTTTAGCGATATAGAGAACTGCATAAGAAACTCCTTAATGCGCTCAGAGGCAATATAATATTAATATAATTAAATAAATCAAAAAGATATCATTGATATTTCATTTTCTTTTTCATTTTTTTCATTTTCTTTTAGCGAAACTTTTTTCAATAAAGCATATATTACAATAGAGTCAAAAATCATGAGTTTCTTTCATTTTTTTTTTAATTTCATTCATTTTTTAAAAAAAATTTGATGTAACCCCATTTGAGTGTAAGAAAAAATGATTAATCATACCTTATATTATATACCTTAAATTGAAATGATCCATCCCGAAAAATTACAAAGTTGATTTTCTTATGAATTTAATATAAAATTTAATCCAGTTTGATTGGGAGCTATAAATAAATACTATCGTCTGACTTTGGTTTGTCCAATTTTATACAAACTGACTGACACAGAATAACATGTAAAACCAAAGTCGGATGCTAATAACTACACAAAGAACAACGTTAAATCAATTGATATACATGAAACAAAATATAAATATACTATCAAAAGTCCCTTTTTTTGACGGACTTCCTGAAGAACAACTTATTAAAATCAATCATATTTTAATTACCAAACATATCCAAAAAGAGACTTTTATTTTTTATGAAGGTGATGAAGGCGATGGGTTTTATATCATCATGTCAGGGATGGTGAAAATTTTTAAAGTTTCACCAAATGGCAAAGAGCAAATACTTCATATTTTTGGTTCTGGTGAAATGTTTGGAGAAGTACCAATGTTTTCAGGCATGTCTTTTCCAGCCCATGCACAAGCCATTCAAAAATGTAACCTTTTATTTTTACCCAAAAAACCATTTGTTGATTTATTAATAAATACCCCTTCAATTACATTAAATATGCTTTCAGTGTTATCAAAAAGATTGCGTCAATTTACACTTCAAATTGAAAATCTCTCATTAAAAGAAATTCCTGGGCGTATTGCCTCATATTTACTGTATCTATCAAAAGAGCAAGAAGATTCAACTCTTGTGACTTTAGATATTTCAAAAGGTCATCTTGCTAGTCTTTTAGGGACAATTCCAGAAACCTTATCGCGAATTTTTGCAAAAATGGCTACTGAAGGGTTAATCACTGTGAATGGTAAGGAAATAAGCATAGAAAACATGGAGGGGCTTATAGACTTATCTCTTAATGGTAAACTG
>Ga0272440_1004250_pt1 | contig 10340 bp, 4 predicted proteins | sample SSMMMBAug17_FD_192440 | JGI IMG/M metagenome (GOLD analysis project Ga0272440, IMG submission 192440) | Marine sediment archaeal communities from Little Sippewissett salt marsh, Falmouth, MA, United States - SSM-MMB-Aug17 | ecosystem: Environmental > Aquatic > Marine > Wetlands > Sediment ... | reverse complement strand
ATTAACATACTAATTTGTTTCAAAAATATCATAGTTGTTATAGTTAATAATAATTAAGTTCGGGAGAAAAAAATGCTAAATAAAAGAATATCAACAATTTACTTATTATTTATAATATTAATTAACTCTATCTTTCTTACAAATATTTCATATTCATATCTAATTCCAGATACAGGTCAAACTGCATCTGATAATCAAGAACCTGGCGAGGATTCGTATTATAATATAAATCCTCAAGATTATACAAAATTTGATTCAACAGGAAAGGAACTTTTATCTTCAGCTCTATCATGGTCTATTGTACGAGACAATGTTACAGGGTTATATTGGGAGATTAAGACTGGCGATGATTCAATTCATGGAAAAAATAAAACATTTACATGGTATGACAGTAATTTAACTACTAATGGCGGTTATGAAGGAACATCTGGGGCTGGGACAGATACTGAGGATTTTATTAGTGAGTTAAATACATCAAATTTTGGTGGTTTTTCAGATTGGAGGCTTCCTTCATTAAAAGAATTAGCATCAATTGTTCAGCTTTGTAATGCATCTGCAGCTATTTCTTCAAGTTTTTTTCCAGAAACATCAGCTCAAAACTATTGGTCATCAACAACTTATAGCGGAGTAACAACAAAAGCATGGGCTGTAAATTTCAATGTAGGGAAAAGCAATTATTTAGATAAATCTGAGGCTGTTTATGTAAGGGCTGTCAGAGGGGTAAAAGCATCATCTCAGAACAGATTTATATCAAATGGTGATGGTACTGTAACTGATACTCTTACTGGTTTAATGTGGGATAATACTGATCTTGGAAAAAAATATCTGTGGCTTGATGCTGTAAGGTTTTGCCATAATTTATCAAAAGGTGGATATAGTGACTGGAGGCTTCCAAATAGAGAAGAACTTCGTTCAATTTTAAATTACAGCAATTATGCACCATCATCATATTCTGATTTTTTTCCGGGTACTATTTCAAATAATTATTGGTCATCAAGTTTATACTCATTTAATACAGATTATGCATGGTGTATTACATTTCAAAATGGTTATGATAACTATAAGAGTAAAAATAATTCCTATTATTTAAGACCAGTTAGAGGCGGGCAAATAATAAACAGCGGAGCAGTTATTATTGAAAGCCCTTCACCAACATCAATCTGGTATGTTGACAGGGTTATGCAAATTAAATGGAATACTCAAGGTATTTCAGGAAATGTTAGAATATCTATTAATCGAATTGGACAGGATGAAGTAATTGCTGAAAGCACTGAAAATGATGGTTATTATGAATGGACAATTTCTGGAGAAGGCTCAGTTAATTGTACTCTTAATATTACCCCAATAAATGAACCGCTTTTAAAATCCAGTGTTGGTTTATTTACTATTAAACCAAATGACCTCCCAATCCTTTCAGTTGTTCCAACATCAAAAACAGTCAGCCTGTTAAATGGAAATGTGTCATTTGATATAAATAATATTGGACAGGGAACTATGAATTGGACTGCTTCAACAAATAATATATTCTGGTTTTCTATTATTGGAGATTCTTCTGGGGTTAATTCTGGAATATTAACTGTCAGCTATCTTGCAAATTCAGATATTGGAAGAGAGGGTTTTATTACAGTAAGTGCAGAAAATACAATTAACAGCCCTCAAACTATTAAAATAATTCAGGAACCAGGTCATTGTGCTATTGCTCTATCGCCTTCAAGTAAGAATGTCTCATCTAGTAGTGGTGTAATTGCAATTAGTGTTACAAATGCAGGAACTACTCAAATGGATTGGACAGCTGTTTCAAATAGTGATTGGATTACAATTACAAGTGCTAAATCTGGTACAAATGATGGCATTGTTTCAATAATTTATGGAAAAAATGGTGGCGATAAAAGAACTGGAAGTGTTTCTATAATAAGTGAAGATGCAATTAACAGCCCGCAAACTTTTGAGCTGTCTCAAAATGCAGGATATCCTATTTTGTCTGTTTCTCCAACTTTAATTAATATCCCTGCTGCTGGTTCTGAAAATAACATTACTGTTACAAATATTGGCGCAGGTACTATGATATGGAATGCTGCAAGTAATAATGATTGGATAATAATAAAAAGCGGTTATTCAGGTTCAAATTCAGGTGTGGTTAAAGTTTTATGTTATCAAAATGAAGGAAATCAAAGAACAGGCTCTGTTACTATTTCAACTGCCAGTGATTCTATTACTGTTCAAATTGTACAAAGCTCTGCTAATCCAATTTTGTCTGTTACACCATTAAGTAAAACAGTAAGTTCAAGCTCAGGTTCTACATCCTTTACAATTGCAAATTCAGGTTCAGGTTCGTTATTATGGTCAGCAAATATTACATCTGACTGGCTATCATTTCAATCTGATAATGCAGGAACAGGCTCTGGTATAATAACTGTATCATACGAAGAAAACACAGGTAATTTGCGCTCAGGAACAATTGTTATTACAGCTTTAGATGCTCAAAACAGCCCGCAAACTATTGAAATTATACAAGAAAAAAAATCAGTAATACAGGTTCCAGAATGGAGTATAGATCCCCGCAATTATCAATATCAATGTATGTTAACTTTAACTGTTTATGATGATAATGGTCAAACAATGGCAAATAGTGAGGATATGCTTGCAGCTTTTGTTGATGGTATATGCAGAGGGGTAACATATCCAACATCAACCTCATTTGGGTCAAGATATTTTCTTCAAGTATGGAGTAATAAAAATATTGGAGAGGTAGTAACTTTTAAATATTTTAATAGTAAAACTGGAAATATTTATAATATCAATGAAAAATCAATTGTTTTTCAAGCAAACGCTGCATTTGGCTCTATTAATGAACCTTTAAATTTAGTTTCTAAGGCAGTTGATTTAATAATTAGTTTAAAACAAGGCTGGAACTGGATTACTATTAATGTTTTAAATAGTGATATGAGAATTGATACTGTTTTAAATTCAATAAAAGGCAATTGTGAGCTTATAGTAGGTCAAAATGGTTTTTCACAATTTTATGCAGGTAAATGGTATGGACTTATAAATGAAATAAATCCAACACAAATGTATATGCTTAAAATGTATGTTAGTGATACTTTTCAGTATTTAGGTGATCCAATTGAAGTTTCCAATACTAAAATCAATGTATCTACTGGTTGGAACTGGATTGGTTATATTCCATATGTTGAATTAAATATTAATGATGCTTTAACATCAATTGGATATAATGGTTTATATATTGTTGGTCAGAGCGGCTATGCTGAATTTTACAGCTCATGGTGGGGAAGCCTTACAAAACTTGAACCAAACAAAGGATATCAAATAAAAATGGCATCTGATGCAGTATTAATCTATCCAACTTCTGCTTCTAAAAGTATATATCAAAATAATTCGTTAATAAAAAATAAAAAAACAAACAATATTTTTTCAAAATATCAATATCAGGAAACTATTATTGCTTCAGTAGTTAATACTAATAATAAATCAATAAACAATATAAATGATGAAATAACAGTCTTTTCAGGTGATGAACTAAGGGCAAAAGCAAAACCTGTTTCAACCTGTTTTGGCAATTTATTTTTTATTCAAGTTTGGGGAAATAATAATTCAGAAAAACTTTCATTTAAATATTATAATTATAATAACGATATTATATATAATATAAGTGAAAAACAAATTTTTGAGTCTTATTCTACACAAGGAAAAATTGATTCTCCTATTATATTTCATATTGACTCAATTTCTAATGATTTAAAAATTATAAACTGTATTTCAAATTGTAATAACGAAAAATATAGTCTTTATGATGCAATTTCCATAATACAAATTCTTGCTGGTTTAAATTCAACTCAATTTGATAATTGTGAAAATAATAAAATTGATCTTAAAAAAGCAATTGAGATTTTAAAATGTTTGATAAATCAAAATGGAAGAAAATAGAAGGATTGCAGAATAAAGGTAATATTTAATGATATGACAACTCAACTTTGGTTTTTTGACTTTCCTATGGACTGACACAGACAAACACAGACTTACACTTCACATGATTGGAAAAAACAAAGTTGCATTTTAATATAACAATAAGGATATAGAGTGAAAACCAATGAAATAAATAATAAGTTATATACAGTAATAACCTCGCATGTTAATTCTGATTATGATTCAATAGCTTCAATGCTTGCAGCAAAAAAGATTTATCCTGATGCAAAGATTGTATATCCTGGTTATACAGATAAAAATCCAAAAAATTTTTTTATAAATTCAATGGTATATCTATGTCAGATGGTTTCAATAAAAGATATTGAACTTAAAAATGTAAAAAGATTAGTTTTAGTTGATACAAGGCAGACCTCAAGAATTGGAAGATTTGCTGAAATAGTTGATCGTCCTGATATTTCAATCCATATTTATGATCATCATCCAGATGCTAAAGGAGATATTAAAGGTGAAAAAGAGGTAATTAAAATTACTGGTGCTACAGTTACAATTATGACTGAGATTCTTAAGGAAAAAAATATTTTTTTAACACCTGATGAAGCTACTATGCTTTGTCTTGGAATTTATGAAGATACAGGTTCTTTTACTTTTAAATCAACTACATCTGATGATTTTAATGCTGCATCATATTTGCTTTCTAAAGGAGCAAATATTGAGACAATCTCAAATATTATATCTCGTGAAATCAGCCCTCAACAAGTAAGCCTTTTAAATGATTTAATTGTTTCAGGAAATCGTTATGAGATAAATGGTATTGATGTTTTAATTACAACAGTTTCAACCGATGATTATGTAAATGATTTTGCATTTGTGGTGCAAAAATTAATGAAAATGGAAAATCCAAGCGCTCTTTTTGTTCTTGCAAGAATGGGCAGTCGAATTTATCTTATTGGCAGAAGCCGGGTCTCTGAAATAGATGTAGCTTCTATTATTAGATCTTTTGGAGGAGGCGGTCATCCATTTGCTGCTTCTGCAACAATTAAAAATAAAACTCTTACCCAGACTCAAGATAAATTAGTTCAAACATTATATCTAAAAGTTCATCCAAGACTTGCAAAATCATTAATGACATCACCTGCAATTAGAACAGGACCTACAACAACAATCAAAGAAGCTTCAAAAATTTTACGAAAGTATAATATCAATGCATTGCTTGTAGTTGAAAATCTCTTGATTGGAGAAGAATTACTTGGACTTATAACAAGACAGGTAGTTGAAAGAGCTATTGCTCATAAACTTGATGAAGTTTCTGTTACAGATTATATGACCTCGGAATTAGAAACTGTCGAACCTGATGCAAAAATGGAAGAAATTCAAGAAAAAGTAATCAGCAATAAGCAAAGATTATTACCTGTTGTTGAAGATGATTTTATTGTTGGAGTTATAACACGAACTGATATATTAAATGCTATTTTAAGCAATGAAAAACAAAAATTAAAAAGCAATTCTTTTATTCAAGACTCAAGTGTTATGCTGATGAATGCAAGAACAAGAAAAGTTCGGCATATAATGAAAGAAAGAATTAATAATAGAATTTTAAATATGTTAATTGAGATTGGAGAAGTTGCTGACCAGTTAAATCTAAACGCATATGTTGTTGGAGGATTTGTTCGTGATTTATTTTTAAAAAGAAAAAATGAGGATATAGATATTGTAATTGAAGGTGATGGAATAGCTTTTGCAAAAAAATACGCAAGAATTGCAAATGCCAGAATACATACTCATGAAAAATTTTCAACTGCTGTTGTTATATTTCCAGATAATTTTAAAATTGATGTTGCTTCTGCCAGAACTGAATATTATGAATCTCCTGCATCACTTCCAATTGTTGAAAAAAGTTCTATAAAACTTGATCTTTATAGACGAGATTTTTCTATTAATACCCTTGTAATTAAACTTAACTCTGATAGTTTCGGAACTTTAATTGATTTTTTTAACTCATATCAAGATTTAAAAGAAAGAACAATTCGTGTACTTCATAACCTTAGCTTTGTTGATGACCCAACAAGAATTTTTAGAGCTATTAGATTTGAACAGCGTTTTGGTTTTTCAATTGGAAAGCTGACTATAAATCTAATTAATAATGCTGTTAGAATGAATTTTTTTAAACATCTTGGAGGAAGAAGAGTATTTTCAGAATTAAAATTAATTCTTGAAGAGGAAACCCCCATACCTGCTTTATTAAGAATGCAGGAACTAAATATTTTTCAGTTTATATATGAATCTATTATTTTTGATGAAAATATGGCTTATCTTTTTGAATCAATATCTAAAGTTCTTGCATGGCATGATTTGCTTTTTTTAGATGAGCCTTATTCAAAATGGATAGTTTACTTTATGGCTTTAACAAGTAAATTAGATATTCAAAAAACTTTTCAGGTTTGTGAAAATTTGGAACTTTCTCAAAAATATACATATATTTTTGTAAATGAAAAGCCTTCAGCAGATAAAGCTTTACGATGGTTAGAAAAAAATAAAAATCCAATACAAAATTCCATATTATATAAGCATTTGAAAAATTTTAAAATTGAACTAATTTTATATATGATGGGTTCAACTAAAAAAGAATATATTAAAAAAATTATTTCTAATTATTATACAAGATTAAGACCTATTAAAACAATAATCAAAGGAAAAGATTTAACTGCAATGGGTTTTAAACCCGGGCCTGATTTTGGAATAATATTAAATGCATTACTAAATGCAAAATTAAATAATGAAGTTAGAACAAAAGAAGATGAAAAAAAGTATGTAATTAAATATGCTTCAGAAAATAATATATTATCGTCCAACTTTGGTTTTTCGGACTGACATGGATAAGCACAGACTTTCATTTTAGGAATGCTCGAAAAATAGCATGCTCATTTTTTTTGATCATAAAAAAAATAAAGTCGTAGAGACGCAGCATGCTGCGTCTCTACAGTACAATAACCCCAATACGAATATTTTTGAAATGGAGAAATTATTTTTGGTTCCTCGTTATATTGAGTGGGTAGTATTATTTTTTCTGATCAGAAATGATTAAGTTTTTATGATGATATAAACAACCTGAGTCCCCTCCCCCTCAGGGGGACAATGATGATGAATTAAGATTTTCTAATTTGAAAATCTAAACTTTTATGAATGGAAGGTCAATCTACGTTCCCTCCCCCTCAGGGGGAGGGGCAGGGTGGGGGTGATATAATTACCAATAAATAAGCTTTTAAAAGAATAAATCTTAAAAAAATACAATAATTACGAGTTTTATCATTATTATTTTTATTTAAAAGTTTAATATTGGTGATTGAACACCCCCACCCTGTCCCTCCCCCTGAGGGGGAGGGGACGCAGGTTGATCTTCCATTCAAAAAAGTTAAGATTTTCAGATTTGAAAATTCTTAATTCAACAGTATTGCCTGAGGGGGAGGGGACGTAGATTGTTTATATCATCATAAATATAAAAATTTTTGACCTTGTAAAATGGGTTGACAAACTAATAATTAAATATATTACCCACTCAATATAACGAGGAACCTTATTTTTCAAGCATTCCTTAAGATAATTGGAAAAACCTGAGTTGGATTATTATAAAACCTTTGACAGATTGAGAGATTATGAGTGTAACAAACCATAAAAAAAATACATTAAAAAATATAAAAATGGGTATTGTAACGATTTCATCAACCAGAACAATGGAAAATGATAAAAGTGGAGCATGGTTGAGCAAATATATTGAAAAGCAAGGCCATACACTTCAAGCATATCTGATTGTCCCTGATGATAAAGATGTGATCATTTCTACAATGAATTCTCTAATTGAAGAACAAAAAATTCAATTAATAATTTTTTCAGGAGGAACTGGAATAAGCCCTTATGACTTAACTATTGAGTCTGTAAAACCATTTTTTGAAAAAGAACTTACTTCATTTTCTTCTATATTTGCAATGCTGAGTTTTGAACAAATCGATTCTGCTGCAATATTATCAAGAGCAACCGCTGGAATTATAAAAAAAACAGTAGTATTTTGTTTGCCGGGTAGTTTAAATGCTGTAAAACTCGCATGTAAAAATTTAATATTTCCTGAATCTGGCCATATATTAAAACATATTTATGAGGGCTTACAATAAGTAAAATGAAGTTGCAAAGTCTAAAAAAATATGTAAAATTAAATCATATTCATAATGTATTTATAAAAAGACTAATAAAAAATATTTATATTATCGTTCAACTTTGGATTATTATATTTTGATTTTTCGGACTGACATGGACAAGCACTGACTTACACTTAAGGTGATTTACGAAAAAGAATATAGCAGGATTCAAATCAGTTTGTAGTTCCGCCTTCAGGTGGTTCTTTTAAAGCCCAGGGCACATTAATAATTAATAAAAGAACCGCCTAAAGGCGGAACTACAAACTGGATACCCCTAAATTATTTGGTATATTCTTTTTCGGAAATCACCTAAGTCAATTGGAAATACCAAAGTTGATTATTATAAAAATACTAATAAATAATATTTAAAAATATAACTGGAATTTTATTATTAAGGAGAAAAAATAATGTTTAAAAGAGTTTTTTTTATTATTATCAGCTTGATAATAATAAGTAACTTTATAATTTCATGTGCTGGAAAAGAAAAAAAGAGAATTATCACTCCTTTTAAAACATATGACTTAAATCCTTTACTAAAAAAGGATTATGCTAAACGAGTTAATAATTTTATTGTAATTCTTGATCTATCAATTTCAATGACAGAATCTTACAACAGCAGGTATAAATATAAAAATGCTGTTGATATTGTCAGTCGATTTAATCAAACAATACCTGATTTAAGGCTTTTCAGTGCTATAAGAACATTTGGTGATTATAATTGTTCTTTTTGCAAAACAACAAAGCTGATATATGGACCTGAATCATATTCTAAAGCAAGATTTGATAAAGCTCTTAGGAGAATACAAGGAGCAAATGGAGAAAGTCCTCTTGAATTAGCATTAGTTGCAGCAAGACAGGATATAAAAACATTTGAGGGTAAAGTTGCTGTTATTATTGTAAGTGATTTTAAGGAAATGCAAAAGAATTCAATTGATGCTGTTTCAAGAATTCAGGAAGAATTTGGTTCAAGAATTTCTCTTTTTAATATAATTGTAGGCAATGATCTTGAGGGAAAAAATCTTATGTCCAACATTTCATCTAAAGTAGAAAACAGCTTTTCAGTTACAGCGGATAGTATATATTCACGTGAAAATATGGCAAATTTTGTAAAAATGATTTTTTTAGAAAAAATATTAGATAGTGATAAGGATGGAGTTTTTGATAAACTTGATCAGTGTCCTAATACAGACATAGGACTTGAGGTTGATCAATTAGGATGTCCTATTGATTCAGATAATGATGGAGTATATAATACTATTGATAAATGTTCAAATACTCCGGAAGGTGTCAGCGTAGATAAAAATGGATGCCCTTTTGATACTGACAAAGATGGTGTATATGACTATATTGATTTATGCCCTAATACACCGCCAGATGCTGTTGTAAATAGTAAAGGATGCTGGCAGCTGCAAAAACATTATTTAGGTGAATTATGTCCTAATACCTATGCATATCTTGATGATATAGTCGAAATTATGAATAGAAATCAGAAAAAATGTTTTAACATTATTGTGAAATCTTCAAGGCTTAAATCTGTTGAAGGTAATAATGAACTAGCTAAAATTTGGGGAAATGATCTTAAATCTTATTTAATAAGTAAAGGAATAAGCTCTGAACGATTATCTGTTTATGCTGGGGCTATGAAGCTTAAAGCAGATTCAGATAGTTCATCTATGACTGATTACAATAAAACAAGTGTTATTATTAAACCAACACTATGTTTAGTTGATTCTGATAAGGATGGAGTTTTTGACAAAAATGATAAATGCCCGAACACTCCATCAGGAGTAGAAGTTGATATTTCTGGCTGCCCATATGTAGAAAAAAAATCAATTGATCTTAAAATTGAATTTGATCCCAATAAATATAATATTAAAGAAAATGATTGGATAAATTTGAAAAAAGTTGCTGATTATTTAAATGATCATCCAAATACCGAAGCTACTATAGAAGCTCATACTGATAGTCAGGGCGGGGAATTATTTAATTTAAAGCTGTCACAGCAAAGAGCAAATAGTGTTGTTAAATACCTTATAGATTATTTTGGTATTCCTGCATCAAGATTAAGAGCTGTTGGATATGGTGAAAAAATACCTGTTGCAAGCAATTCAACTATAGAAGGCAGGAAGAAAAATCGACGAGCAATAGCTGTTATTTCTACTGTTCATTAATAATTATTGCTCAATTAAATGAAATCATATATCATAA
>Ga0272440_1004249_pt1 | contig 10341 bp, 11 predicted proteins | sample SSMMMBAug17_FD_192440 | JGI IMG/M metagenome (GOLD analysis project Ga0272440, IMG submission 192440) | Marine sediment archaeal communities from Little Sippewissett salt marsh, Falmouth, MA, United States - SSM-MMB-Aug17 | ecosystem: Environmental > Aquatic > Marine > Wetlands > Sediment ... | reverse complement strand
GGTAAAGCGCACCCCGCATCTTTTCTGGTCATATAAAAAAATATGAAGTCAATCTGTCACGGGGTTCCAGGCCAAGCGCATAGCGCTTATTTTATCAAAAAATGACACGAGGAGTATTTGTGCTAAACCGAAATCAGGTAGCTGTAATGCTGAACATATCAGATCGCCATGTGTCAAGACTGGATGGTCTGCCATCGGAAAAAATAAAAGGCAGGTATGCATTCAATGAGCGCGAAGTAGTAATATGGGGCATAAAAAACGGCTATTTCGATGATGAAATAAAAGCCGATGACCTCGATCCGGACACTCTGCCACCTGACCTTCGTGACAAATTGGCATCGGCACAGCTCAAAGAAGAAAAGCTGAAAGTAGTCCGCGCTGAGTACGGCCCGATCACAGAAATGCAGCGCATCGCGTTTCAAATCGGTGACTTCGTAAAGAACGGAATGCTCTCTATCCCGAATCGCATCGCCTCTATCATTGCCAAAGAAGATGACCCGCACCGGTGCGAAATGCTAATGCGTGATGAGATAGTCGCTGTCATGCAAGATACCGCAGATCAGGTCGAAGCATTGGAACCAGAGATGGCAGATATCGCCAAAAAGGAGAAATGATGATCGCCGAAAAGTTTAAAGAGTCATTCGTTGCAGCGTTTCGCCCTGTACAGCATCAGATTCTTTCAGAGTGGGCCGATGAGCACAGGCGGCTGCCTCGAGGCGCGTCACCGGAACCCGGCAGATGGAGAACATCACGGACTCCATATCTAAAAGAAATAATGGATGAACTGTCACCGCACTCAAAAACGCAGATAGTATCTGTCATGAAAGGTACGCAGCTGGGAATCACTGAGGCGGCAAACAATCTTATCTTCGGAGTGATGGACCAATACAAAGGGCCGATACTCATGGTAATGCCGACTGAGAGCGTTGTAAAGAAGCACTCAAAGAAAAAGATTACACCCGCGATCAAGGCTATGCCAAAAATAAACAGCATTATCAAGCATTCAAAGAACCGGGGGGACGGCGGATCGATGTTTGAAAAAGAGTTTATCGGCGGCGCGCTGACTATGGGGTGGTCAAACACCAATGCCACGTTTAGATCTGATTCAATTCAGTGGCTAATACTCGATGACGTAGACGGTTTCCCGGATGACGTTGATGGAGAAGGCTCACCTATCGAGCTCGGCAAAAACCGCACGGACTCATTTGGATCAAAGCGAAAGATATTCATCAATTCAACTCCGACTGTGAAGGGAATATCGAATATCGAAAAAGAGTTTGATGATTCCGATCAGAGATATTTCTACATGCCTTGCCCTGAGTGTAGCGAAATGGTGCATTTCGAGTGGGGCCAGTTCAGAATCACGTATGAAGATTACCAGCTTACGGACGAGGTTTGTTTTACATGTAAGCATTGCGGCTCTCTCATTCATGAGCATCAAAAACCGTGGATGATGGCAAACGGCAAGTGGATTCCTCAAAACCAAGGGCATCAAAACGCTGGCTTCCATATCTCATCTTTCTATTCGCCTGCTGGATGGGTGACATGGGACCAGATAGCAAGAGAGTTCCTTAAGGCCCTGAAGCAGATGGAGACCGAAGGCCGCGTCACGATGATGAAGCGCTGGAAAAACACACGGGCGGCGATGACGTGGGAGGAGGAAAACACCGAGGTCAATGAAAGAGTGTTCGACGGAAGGCTTGAGCCATATCCCGCACCGGTGCCAAAAGAGGTTCGCGTCATCACCGCCGGGGCCGACACACAGGATGACCGGATCGAGATAGAAGTTGTTGGGTGGGGGGACTTTGAAGAGTCGTGGAGTATCGACTACAAAGTCATTAACGGCGATCCGAAGTCACCAGACACGCTCAGGCAGCTTGATGAATACCTGCTGCAATCATTTGAAGTGGAGGGAGGCGGTCGCATGAGAATCCACGCCGCCGCTATCGACCGCGCCGGACACCGGGCTAAATACATCGACACATTCTGTTACAACAAATTGACTCGCCGCATATATGCTGTATTTGGATCACCGGCAATCGATACGCAACCAGTGACAACAAGGTCTACAAAGTCAAAATACGGAGGCAGAATATTCAAGCTTGGCGTAAATTACCTAAAAAATGATATTCACGCCAAAGTATCCACGAACGCACCGGGGCCTAACTATATGCACTACCCGGAAAAAGAGTGCTACAGCCTCGAATACTTCAAACAACTTACTGGTGAGAGAAGGCGAAATGATGGACGGTGGGAGGGCAAAAGGCCGCGCGTTGAGGCGTGGGATTGCCGGGTATACTCTCTCGCAGCACTAATGCTTTCGGGAGTGAAGATCGAAAGGCTGACGGATCGGAATATCAAGCTTGGTGTAATCAAAGAAGTTGAGTCAAAGCCAAAGCAAAAACAGAAAAAAGAGCGAATAAAAAAAGGATGGGTAGATGGCTGGAAATGAGAATAGCGGCAGAAAGCCGCTGGATGATCCCAAGGCGCTGAAGTCTGTCAGAATACCGAGATCAACGCTTGAATACATCCAAGATATCGCTTATCAGTTCGATACAACCGAGAGCGCATTGATACAGACGGCGGTGGAGTCGTTCGCGCAATCTCTCAAAACTTTCATAAAAAAAACGTAATTCATTTTTTTGTATCTCGCAAAAATGCCCCTCTTTTAGCAAAAATACTCTCATAATCGATTAATTGGGGGCTATTTTGCCGGGAATAACACTTGAGCAAGCAGAAGCAAATCTTACCAAATGGCTTGAAGCAGAGGCGCGTGTTGCAGAGGGCCAGTCATTCAGCGACTCTGGCAAAAGCTATACAAGTGTCGATGCGGACACGATTACAAAAAAAATCCTCTTCTGGCAAAACAAGGTAGACTCACTATCGAAGGCCGGAACCAGCACCCCAACATTCCAAACCATCAGGACGCGCTTCAGATGATCCGCAATTACGACGCAGCAAAAACTTCAGACCTATTCCACGGGTGGGGCAACGGCAACGCTACGGCGGACGCACTATTATGGTCGCAACTCTCAAAAATACGTTCACGTTCACGCGATCTTGGACGGAATAATCACTGGGTACGCAAATTTTTCAAGATGGTTCAGCGCAACGTCATCGGAAGCAGCGGCATCATATTCCAAAGTAAAGTGATGGACCCCAACGGAAAGCCCGACACTATGGCAAACCAGCTCATAGAGTCCGCATGGGCGAAATGGTGTAAATCGTGCGACGTGACCGATAGCCTCAGCTTCAAACAGTTCTGCACACTTGCGGTCGGAGCGGTGGCTCAAGATGGTGAAGTGCTTATTCGAATCGTTGAGGGCTATCCCAATGAGTTTGGGTTCGCGCTGCAACTGATCGAAGCGGATCATCTACCAGAGCATTTCCATGATTTCAAGCGCAACATCAGAATGGGTATCGAGTATGACGAATGGGGAAAAGCCCAGGCGTACCACCTCTACGAGAATCACCCAGGCGATGTTCATGCCGCTGTATCTCAAAAGATAATCAGAGTCCCGGCTGATCAAATCATTCATCTCTACGTCAAAGACCGCGTATCTCAAGGCCGTGGCGTACCGTGGATGCACGCGGCCATGACAAACCTAAAAATGCTTGGCGGCTACGAAGAGGCCGAACTTGTAGCGGCGCGTCTTGGTGCGGCAAAGAGCGGCTTCTACACCAAACCTGCCGGGGAGGACTACGAAAGTTCAGAAACCGACGAGTACGGAGATCCCGTCCAAGAGGTGACACCGGGCATGATAGAAACACTGCCTGATGGCTGGGGGTTTCAGTCTTTTGACCCGACACACCCGACATCAGCATTTAAAGACTTTGCAAAGGCAATTCTAAGGGGCATAGCATCGGGGTTTGATGTCTCTTATAACTACCTTTCGAATGACCTTGAGGGTGTTAATTATTCATCGATCCGCGCAGGTGTACTGGATGAGCGCGACGCGTGGATGGTGCTTCAGTCATGGTTCATTGAGCGTCTGAACGACCGCATCTATGAAAGATGGCTGAAGATGGCCTTATTGACGCAGCAGATACCGCTCCCATATTCAAAAATCAAAAAATTCAATGCCCCAAAATGGATGCCGCGCCGTTGGAGCTGGGTGGACCCGCAAAAAGATATGACGTCTAACATCCTCGCAATGAAAGCCGGGTTTAAGTCGCCATCCATGATCGCGGCAGAGATGGGGTACGACATCGAAGAGGTTTATATGTCAATCAAGAGAGATCAAGAGCTTCGTAAAAAAATAGGAATCACTACAGCAAGCGATGCGGAACTGTTGCAGCTGCTGTCTGAAATCAATCAACAAGGGGAAGACGATGCCTGACTTTATCGGGAGCAAGCAAGAGCGTAACGTATGTGTTGGCCAGTGCCAGATAAAAAGTGTAAACGAGGATCAGCGCACCATAGAACTCAGCTTTTCAAGCGACGTGCCATATCTGCGTTCATGGGGATACGAGGTGTTAAGCCACGGATCCGATGCCGTAGATATGACCCGTCTGGAAAACGGGGCGGCTCTCTTGGCGGAGCATGACGGGACCAAACAGATCGGCGTGGTGGAACGCGCATGGATCGACGGGAATAAAGGACGGGCGGTGGTACGCTTTTCCAAAAATTCCCCATTGGCAAACGAATATTACGGCGATGTCAAAGACGGCATCAGAAAGAACATCAGCGTCGGGTATGCCGTCAATGATGCGGAGAAAACGGGCGAAAGGGACGGCGAAGACGTATGGACGGTCACGAAGTGGCTTCCATTTGAAATCAGCGTCGTATCGGTGCCTGCTGATATCTCAGTAGGCGTAGGCAGATCAAAAGAAAAACGAAAAGGAGATCACATGCCAAAAGAAATCAAAGAAGAAGTAGAGTCAACAGAGACTCGCGCAACCGAAACACCTGCAATCGATGTGCAAAAAGAACGCGCTGAAGCAATGAAGCAGGCTCGTGAAGAGGAACTTAGCCGTGCCAAAGAGATCAATGCCATTGCGTCATCTTTCGGGAAACAAGAGATGGCTACAAAGGCTATTGAAGAGGGCGTTACAGTAGACGCATTCCGCGTGCAGGTGCTTGACACATTCAAACCCGGCAAACAGGTGGATACAAAATCGGGATTCATCGGACTCGATACAAAAGAGATCGAGCAATTCAGTTTTACACGCGCACTGGCTGCACTTGCAAACCCGAACGACCATCGCGCTCAAGACGCTGCCGGATATGAGTATGAAGTATCACGCGCTGCACAAAAAGCAAGCGGTCTACGCGCCACAGGCATCATGATTCCAATGGACGTTATGAGCCGTACCCTTACGACTGCATCAGCCGATGGAGGCGATCACCTTGTGGCAACAGACCTGCAAGCGGCAAACTTTATCAACCTGCTTCGCAATCGTTCAGCCGTGATTCAGTCTGCAACAATCCTCAACGGGCTTGTCGGTAACTTGACAATTCCGAAACAGACTTCAGCTATGACGGTAGAGAACCAGACGGAAACTGGGGCTGCAACAGAGAGTGACCTTGGACTTGACGAGATCACACTGTCGCCGCGCCGCGCTACCGGTAACGGCACTTATTCCGATCAGATTCTGCATCAGTCGTCTATCGATGTTGAGAACCTTATCAAGATGGATCTTCTGTGCGAAGTCACACTCAAAATCGATTACAACGCCCTCAACGGTGATGGCACGGGGAACATGCCTATCGGCATCCGTAACGCAACGGGCGTAAATGTTCTTGCGCTGGGAACCAATGGCGTAGCGCCAACATGGGCGAACTTCGTCAACCTTGAAACGCTGATCAGCGATGACAACGCAGACGTAGAGCAGATGCTGTACCTCATGAACTCAAAAGGCCGTGGCTATGTCAAGACTAAAGAGAAAGTGTCCGGCTATCCGCAATTCATCGCGGGGGACAATGGCATGATTAACGGTTATGGCTATCGCGTATCAAATCAAGTGCCTCGCAACCTGACAAAAGGATCAGGCACGAATCTGTCAAACATCACATTTGGTAACTTCGCTGACCTTCTGATCGGCTTCTGGGGAGGTGTTGATCTTAATGTTGACTCAACATCACACGCACTTCGCAAAGACGGAAAAATCGGTATCGCAATGAACGTGTTTTATGACGTTGCCGTTCGCCGCCCTGAGAGCTTCGCAATCATCGAAGATGCGATCATTTAAGGTGGTGTGAAATGAAAGTTAAAGTTTTGCGCAGCACACGATATCCTGGTGTCACTCTCATCGAGGGTGACATCGTGGACGTGCCGAACAAAGAAGCCAAAGAGCTGATCCGCATGGGAAAAGCCGTTGAGGTTGAAGACGAGATCGACATTGACATCGACCTTGAAGATGCCCCTGATTTCGAGGACATGACAAAAGAAGAACTTGTCATGTGGGGCGAAGAAAACGGCATCGAGATTGACCCAAAACTTAAAAAAAGCGACATGATCGCACTGATAGAAGGCGAATAAATGGGCGTGTCGTCGATGATGAAGAACAGACTGTCAACCATCTACCAGCAGCTGGGCGAAGCTGCTGTTATCAACATCGGCGGTGTGCCAAAAGATGTTTATGTGCAACAGCACGACGACTTGAATGTAGACATTTCAGAATATGCCTATTTTAAGGCTATTGCCACAGATGCTGAGGGCGTTTCAGCTGGGGATACTATCACGATTGGAGCCGCCACATACACCATACATAACCATGATCTGTCTGATGACGGGCTTGAAATCTATATGGCGGTGGATCGTGACTGAAGCTCAAGCACTGTCTGCCATAACATCAGTTTGCGATGCACATCTTGACCATTACAAGATCAGACGCGGACGGTGGGAGATGATAAACCCGACGCAATACGAGGCTGATTACTTTATCAGCACCAAAGAGGGCGGTTTCTCTCAAGAGCTTCTGTCCGCAATGGCAAATCAATTCACGAATAACGGCGGGGATATTCGCATCATAGGCGGCGGCCTTGATGAGAACGACCTTGATTTTGATTTCATGACGGTTCAAGCTGTCATAAATATCCACCAAGTGTAAAAAGGAGAACCTATGGCACTTGTATTAACCGGGGCTACTATTGAAGTCACAAACGATGGATCGGGTGTTGTGAGCGCAGGCCCCATCTATAAAAAAGAGCGGGATGTGAATCTGAACTTTGAGCTTGATTCCGTTGAATCGAATCCAATCAGCAATACATTCGCGCAGGATGATATTTATTTCGCTACCACATCGCGCAAAGCGACATGCAGCTTCACTTCGGTCTTAGGCAAAGTCACGGAGAGCACGGACATTGACGGCGCACTTGTAGACTTTCTGAAGATCTCGAACCTAAGCGTGGCAGAAGGCACAGCGGTAGGCGGCAAAAAGGTATATGACTTCACGCCAAACTCTACCGGAGAAGGCAAAGGCGAAATTACCATCAAAAACACGGACCGCACCGTCGTCCTTGAGAAATGTGCATCAAGTATCGCTATCGAAGTGCAGCGCGGAGGAGAAGTTGAAATTACGTTTAACATCAGCGGCTATGTCAAAACAGACACAGCAGCTACCAATACGCTAGCTGATCCAGTCAAGCCGGTTACGGCGGTACTAACTACAACGGACGGCACCAATACCGGGATTACGGTCGATGGCAGCATTATCGATCCGCAGTCACTCAGCTTTTCTATGAATCTTGATATCACGATGCCGCCAGTAATGGTATCTGCAAACCAGTTAGTTGTCATTAACGGAGCGAAGCACACGCTATCCGTCAGCGCCTATTTGTCATCAAGTGTTTTTGAAGAGGGGTACAGCTCAATCGTAGCCGGCGACACCATTGCAATCGATGCCAACTTCGAAGATACGAGTGACACGGTAATTTGGGAGCTTGCAGTGCCGGTAGCAAAAGTATCTGGAACGCCGAACCGCAACGACAACAGTGGCGCGTACAGCATCACAAAAGAGTATCTATGCCGTCCGACAAGCGGTAACGACAACTTTACGCTGAAGTATTACAGCAACATCACTGCTTAGCAGTAGCGGCTTTTCGGTTTGAGCCGCGCTAATCAAGCCGAAAATTATCAAACCGGGGAAAACGAAAATGAAGACATTTAAAGCAGTACGAAAACACATCGAGTTCACTTATGAATTTATGGACGGCACAAGCGCTAAGGTCAAGTATCTTGAGCCAACGACACAGCAGATCGACGAGAGTATTGATATCGAAGACGCAAAAGAGCGCCTTTCGTTTCTAAAAAACACACTGACACAATGCCTTCGATCAGATACAGACGGGGCAGTCGATAAGATCGTAGCAGAGCAGACGACAGACGGCAATATCTATGAATTTAAAAGTGTGCTCGATGAAGAGCTGGGAAAGCTGAAAAAGAACGCATAAAGCGTCTTAGATTGTATGCGGAGCAGGTGAAGAACAATGGCGGCAATCATCCAAACTACAAAGAACGAGAGTTTCTTGAATCAAAAGGGGTCCTATTTCTCCAGGATGACTACGATTGGATGGTTTACAACTGCTATTCACTGTCTATTGAAGGCAACGGGTTCGGCGGCACCACGGTTAATGCCATGGTTATTGACAGGTATTGCGAAAAATATGGGCTTGATTTTATCGAGATGCTGCAGTATTGCAGGGCGATGTAGCTACTCGCTAACACGTCAAAACATGACGGGAGTCAGAATGAAAAATATTATTCCTATCAAAAAGCCAAGTAACGCCATTGCCGGAAAAAATAGTGCATCTGAATTCATAATGGGGTCATTATAGCATGGCATCTCAAGATATAGCATTAAGGTTACGAATTGATGCGGATACCAAAGAGCTGGTTCTCACAAGAGGCGAAGTCAACAAGCTAGCGCAAAGCATGACAAAGGCCGAAAGTACAGTTAAGAACAGCTTCGCAAGTATTAAAAAGGCAGTGTCTGGCCTTGCCGCCGCATATGTGTCTTTCCAAAGTGTAAACGCCTTCGCAGGCATGATCAAAGGTTCAATCGATGCTGCAGACTCCATCGGAAAGATGGCAGAAAGAATGGCTGTATCGACTGAGTATTTATCAGGGATGCAATACGCCGCAGGTTTTGCCGCTGTGGACATTGGAAAGCTCAATGCTGCAACTGGTGCAATGACCAGACGCATCAATAACTTTAAGCGTGACGGCGGCGGCGCGGCTAAGAGAGCGCTTGAAGAACTCGGCATAACAGCCGAATTTGCACGCAAAAACTTCACTTCAACAGAAAAAACATTCGATTATCTCTTGCAACGTATCGGCGAATTGCCTGACGGTATGGAAAAGACCGCAATCGCGCAAGACCTTTTTAGTAAATCTGCCGCAGACGTTGTGCGTGTTGCCAACCTTGGCGCTGAAAAGATAGCACAATACCGCGAAGAGGCCGAACGCCTTGGCCTTGTTATTTCTCAAGACATGTACGACGCAAGCGCGGAACTCAATGACAGGCTCGACAGAATGGGCAAGCGCTTCGAGGGCGTAGGTAACAAGATTACAAGGTCAATGCTGCCAGCTATGGAGTCAGCCGTAGGACTCATGGAGGATATGCTTGGCATTGAAAATCAAGCAACCATAAACGACCTTGAAAAAGAACTTGGCGAACTAGGTAAAACATGGATGGAGTGGTCGGGCAAAGACTTCTCCAACAACAAAAGAGCCGAAGCCAACCGCCAGCGCATACTAAAAGAGACACAAGAGCGTATCGCAGATGTTAATGAGCAACTTGTGGAACTCAGAGACAATGAATACGAAGCGGCAAGAAAAAGAGAGGCAGAAGGCACGCCATCTATAATTAGAAACAACGACGCGCTGGAAGATGCGGCAAAGAAAATCAAAGACCTATCAGATGCACAAAAAGAACTTATGGAAGGGTGGTATCACGACAACAGTATTGTAGACCCTATGCAGTTTGCAAAACAAGTATGGATACCTCCAAAAGAGGTAGAAGAGGCCGCTAAAAACACCTTCGAGGATTGGGGCAAAACCCTAAACTCATCCATCTCCAACGCCATAGTAGACGCACTGCAAAGCGGTGACGTTGCTGGAGCACTTCAAGGGCTCGGAGCTTCTATCGGAGCTTCATTTATGCAGCAAGGGACGGCATCTTTAATCGGAAGTGCCACGCAAGGATTGGGCATGACTGGCCCTTGGGGTGCAGTGGCGCAGGTTGGTATAGGACTTGCCGCTTCACAGATTTTCGGCGGCAACGACGGACTATCCACGCAAGACGAAATCAACAAACACCTGCAAGAATTCAGCGCTGAACTTCAAAACGCCACCAAAGGACTCGAAGCGCTCGGCAATATAGGGACGGCACAACTCG
>Ga0272440_1004248_pt1 | contig 10345 bp, 2 predicted proteins | sample SSMMMBAug17_FD_192440 | JGI IMG/M metagenome (GOLD analysis project Ga0272440, IMG submission 192440) | Marine sediment archaeal communities from Little Sippewissett salt marsh, Falmouth, MA, United States - SSM-MMB-Aug17 | ecosystem: Environmental > Aquatic > Marine > Wetlands > Sediment ... | reverse complement strand
CAGCAAATGAGCCTTCTTATCGCGGGCCCAAAATCAATCCAGGCGGTGTTCGGGATGGTGGTTTCTTTATTACCAATCTATTCAATGAACTTTCAAAAGGAAACAATCTTATGGACAGTTTTAACACCGCTGTTTTGAGAACAGAATCCTTTACTTTTAGTCATCAAACACATGTCAAAGCGCCTTTTTTTGATTTTGCGCTTCAGCATCCGCTCTTGGATGATAATGGAAATGATGGCAGTAGTCATCTGCCTTTTAATGGGGATGGATACATGGCACAAAATATTATCCTGGGACATAATGACAATACTGCTATTGAAATTCTACAAACAACAATTGAGCCAAAACAGTTAGCCCCCAATGAAAATTCATTAAGTTTTGAAATTATGATTAATGATCCTGGCAATGTGAAACGTGTGTGGATTGAAATTCGAATGCCAGATGACAAACTTGAGGATATGCGCTTAAAACATTTGTATGATAATATTGGATTGCAGCAAAGTGAGGAATTAGAAGAATTTGACATGATCTATAATACCAATAAGAGTGTTTATACGTTGATATCTGATAGCTTTGATATTCCCGGTCAATATATTGTTTTCTTTTATGTAAAAGACAAGGATGGAATTATATCAGGCCACAAAGAAGCAGTGATTTACAAAAGAAAGGAAAATAATAAAGCGCCGCTGCCATTTCATCCAATATACCCAATGGAATCAGAAGGTACAGAATTCTCCAATGTCATTTTAGAATGGGAAAATACAAGAGATCCGGAAAATGATAAAATCACTTATTCGTTATTTATATCAACAGATACAGATACATTCATCAAAGATCGCATATTTGATACCATCTATTTTGTCAGCCTTCCAAAATCCTGGGACAAAAAGGAAGTTTTCTGGAAAGTCCAGGCCATTGACAATTATGGCAATGTCACAGAGACACCGACCTGGAAATTCAAAATAGACAACAATCAGGACAATTGGGGTGCAATCGTTTATTTTCAAGTACATGATATGGACACCCAAATGCCTGTGCCCAATGCAAAAATAAATATGTCATCCAATGACATGCATCTGGATATAGTGATGCATCCAAATGGGCAGTATATCAAACGTTTTTTGCAACCAGGATCGTTTAAAGTTGCAGTCATTGCAAACAATTATACGCCTTTGTACAATGAACAGATTGAAATTTTGCCTGGCGAAATGCAATCTTTTAATTTTAGCCTGGATTTTAAAAGCTCTATTGGTGATATCAACCGAAATGGCAAACGAGATATTGGAGATGTCATTAAGTGTTTGCAAGTTATTAGTGGTCTTGATGATCAACTCTATTATGATCCATCTGCTTTGATAAGTGATGTGCTTGAATTGCGTGATACGATCTTTATTTTACAACACTTGTCAGACATAAAATAGGGTGATATGCAGGTCTTAGTCTGAATTGAAAAGGCTTGATTATAATTAATATAAAACAATTATAGGATATGGGGATGAAAAAACAATATATCATATTATTTAAGGTAATCATTTTAAGCGTATGGAATTCTAATTTATGCGCTTCAGATTGGCAACTTGATATTCATTTAGATAAAAATGATTGTCACTTATCTTCAACGATTGGAGTTGCTGATAAGTCAATAAGAATATCACAAGCTCCAATACCTCCTGTCTTTGAATGCTCTTTGTTTGTTGCTGAATGTGAAAACAATGATTCTCAGTTTAATACCGATATCCGCTCAAGCGGCGAAGATAATTACTACTGGGTACTCGCTATCAATCCTAAAGGCAATGTTTCAACAAGTAGTAAAGCAACTGTTTCCTGGGATATCAATCATTTAGGCCCGGGCTCTTTTCAGATTCGCGAAGGAATTGGTTGTTATGGTGATATAATTGTATTTGACATGAAGATACAATCCAGTTTTGAGTCCATCTCAGAAGACAACGAATATGTTTACTATACGATAATGAATAATGTAACATATCCATCTTATTCTTATCTTTTTGAAGATAATGCAGATAGCCCTGTTGTTATAGAAGATTTTGATGGTAATATTTTTTTGCCACTTAAAATGTCAGCCTGGATAGATGATTACTATATTACTGCTAAAATTGAAAAATTTGACGGTACATATTTTTCTGAGGGGGATATTTGTTTTCTAATAAATTCTTTCTATTATTCTCCTCAAAATATTATTAATTGTATTAATGGCTTTCATGATTACTCGCAAACTTTTCGATTAGATTTAAATTCTATCAATAATATGAATTCACAATGGATTGATGAAAAAATTCAGTTTTTTGCACGTTATGATAATACTTATGGTGATTATTCATGGGTTGGCCCTTTAAAAATTGAAAGAAAGCGAAAGCAGGAAAAAGGAAGTCTACAAATAACAATAAGGCCTCAATCAGCAATAGAATCGGGTGCGATGTGGGCTTTTCAAAAAGATGATTGCGTATGGAGTCCCTGGTATGAAAGTGGTCAATTAATTAAAGAACTTGATATTGGTTTATACATTATCCGATTTAAAAACATTCCTCTTTGGGAAACTCCACAAGAAGATTTTATTATAATTGAGAGTAACCAGCTGGCTTACATGTCATCAAGGTTTTATTTCCGAAAAAAGACAAGCATTCAATTCACAATTGAACCAGCAACAGTCAATGAATCAGGTGCAAAATGTAGAGCAAAGTATCCCGAACCCGCTGGTTTTTCAGTGTGGGTTCCAAATGGTTATATTCTTAGCGGTTTTTCTCCAGGAAATACACTCATACAATGTTCAAATGTTGAAGGATGGTTTACACCCGAACCTGAAGAAGTTATTATTCTTGAAGCTACAAACAATATCATCGATATAACTTATTGTAGAATTATTCCAGAAAAACCTGTAAATGTAGTTGCCACTCGTGGTAATTTTACTGATAAGGTTGTTATTACCTGGAATTCCGCTAATTTTTGCAATAATACTTACAATATTTATAGAAGTAAAAGTAGTGTTGACTCGATTAAACAGTTAATCGCTTCAAATTGGCAGGATACGACATATGAAGATTCAAGCGCTGAATTTGGTTATCTTTATTATTATACGATCGCAGAAAAAAACCTCATTAACGAAGGAGACTATAGTGATCCTGTCATTGGCTATAAATCTTTAGGTGATCTATCAAATGATTTAATCCCAACAAAAAGTAAAACCTGGAATTGGGGGTCAAATGAAAACTGTACTTTCAGGTTTTCTATCGACCAGTCTGAATCCTGGAATCCAACGGGTGCTTTTGAGAATATAGTGTCAGCAACGATAGATAGTGGTAATGGCAAATGGTATTTACATGTTCAGGCAAAAGATGCATCAGAACTTACCAGTGATGTGCTTACAGTCTATTGTTTACTTGATAATACAAAACCTGTTGTTAATGGCATTAACGATGATTCATTCCCTGTAAAAAGCAAAACATGGACATGGCGTGCAATTGACCAAAACAACTGCTTATTTAGGTATGCGATAGATCAAAATGAAAGCTGGTCTCCATCAGGAGAATTCAAGTCTATTACGTCAGCAACTCAACTAGGTACCTACGGTAAATGGTATATCCATGTACAGGCAAAAGATATGGCAGGGAATGTAAGTGATGTCGTATCTGTTTCAACTGAATTAAAAAAATCATCCATTAAATTTGATCCAATATATGCAGAAAATAGTGAATCATATACAACTGTTAATATTCAGTTACATTTAAGCCACATATCGTTAGAAGATACATATGTCGTATATGAACCCAGCATCAATTTATCTGAAGAACATGCACTTGAAGGTCAAGATTATCATTTGCCTGATGATAATTTTGTCATTATAAAAGCAGGTGAGTTAATAGGAAATTTGCCATTGACTGTGATAGATGATAATTATTCTGAAAACAATGAAATTATCGAACTGAGTCTCATTCATTCAACAAGTAATGCAGAATTGGATCGGAGAAACCATTTTGTGTATAAAATTTTAGATAATGACAATCCTGGTATTTTAGTTTTTGAATCAGATAATCAAACACGCGTTTTTGAAAACGGAGAATCCGATAGTTTTACAATCGTACTAAACACAAAACCCCAGCACGATGTTGAGATTTTCCTTACGAATCATCCATTAGTAAATATTGAACCAGATTATATATATATTAAAAGTAATCAATGGGATATTCCTCAGACAGTGATCATTTCTGGAAAAAATGATAACATATACAGAGGAAATTTTGATATTGAACTCATACTTCAAACTGATAGTAAAGATCTGAGTTATGCAGAAGAAAATAGAAAAATATTCGTTCAAATTATGGATGATGACCCTGAAGCAAAACCACCCGAAGTTTTTGGCCCAAATACACCATATAATGATCATTCTCCCAAATGGACATGGACTTCAGGCGGGGGCTCCAAAACATACCGATACAAACTCAACGATGACGACCTTGATATAGATGCCACTGAAACCAACAATACATGGTTTCAACCTACATATGGATTAACTCAGGGATTTCATACCTTATATGTTCAAGAATTCAATGAATACACAAACCAATGGTCAGATTCAGACTTTTTAACCATAGAAATTGATACTGGCCTGCCATGTTCATCAATTGTATCCATCTCACCTATAAATACAGTCAGCAAACAGCTGACAATCATCTACAATTATGATGATATTTATTGGGGAGAAAGCTGTGGCAATGCGATCTCTGGCAGTGGGATCGAAAAAGTTGAATTATGGGTATCTGAGCCTGAAACCAATCAGTATGAAAAAATGATAACAGATACAGTCATTGATGGCCTGTTTACCTATACCGTATCACAAGAAGGAATGTATAAATTTCATGTATGTGCAGTGGATAAAGCCAATAATTCCGAAATGAACAATCCGCCAGATCCCAATCAAGTATGGGATGGTGAAAGTTTCTATACCAATAATTTTTCTGGCTATGCATTTCTGGCAGTGGGATCTATTGCTGGGCAGGAAGGTTTGGCATCGCATACATTGACTGCCAATAATATTTATAAACAACTGATACATCGCAATTTCTGGCCTGAACATATCAAATATTTCAATCCATATGAGGAAAGACAGCCTGGAGAAACTGATTTTGATAAACATGGAGGTACATATTATAAAGCATTTGAGCAGGTGATCTCCCAATGGGCACCCGAACAAATCAAAAAATTACCAGGTCCGATTTATATTATTTTGATTGACCATGGATCGCCAGATATTTTTCATTTAACCGGTACGCAATTCTTAACCGCCTATAAATTAGATAAATATTTGCAAGTTCTGGATAATCTCGAAAACAAGAAAGAAATTATTATTATTTTGGGAACCTGTTTTTCTGGTAGTTTTATTGATGATATTTCTGCCAAAGGAAGAATTATTGTGACCAGCGCGGCAGAAAATGAGCCTTCCTATCGCGGGCCAAAAATCAATCCAGGCGGTGTTCGGGATGGTGGCTTTTTTATTTCCAACCTGTTCAATGAACTGGCAAAAGGAAACAATCTATTGGATAGTTTCAATACCGCTGTTTTAAGAACAGAATTCTTTACATTCAGCATGAACACAAAAACCAAGGCCCCTTTTAACGATTTTGCACTACAACATCCGCTTTTGGATGATAATGGACAAAATGGCAGTAATTTTTTACCTTTAAATGGTGATGGATACATTGCGCAAAACATCATACTGGGTCATAATGAAAACCAGACTGTAAAGAATTATAGAATCACAATGACACCAAAGCAATTAAATTACAATGAAAATACATTAAATGTTGAAGTGACGGTTAATGATACTGACCATGTAAAACGTCTATGGATTGAAATTCGGAAGCCAGATATCAGTCTTGAGGATATGCGGCTGAAAGATATTCATGATCATGCTGAATTACAACAATTTGTGGAACTGGAAGAATTTGATCTGGTGTTTAATCCCCAAAAAGAAAATTATTCTCTGAAATTGGATCGTTTTGATATTCCAGGGCAATATATGATTTTCTTTTATGTGAAAGACAAGGAAGATATTACTTCAGGATTTAAAGAATCAGTGGTTTATAAAAGTAAGGAAAAGAATCAATCGCCCCTGAAATTTAGTCCTATTAGTCCAATGATTAATAATGATACGGAATTGTCCGATGTCATTTTAGAATGGGAAAATACCAGAGATCCTGAAAATGATAAAATCAGTTATTCGGTTATTCTATCAACAGATACTGATACAATTATCAAAGAACACATTTTTAGTACTATATACTTTGTCAGCCTGCCACAATCCTGGGACAAAAAAGAAGTTTTCTGGAAAGTACAGGCCATTGACCATTATGGAAATATCACAGAAACCCCGCAATGGCGTTTCACAATCAATAACAATGTGGACACCTGGGGTACCATCACATATTTTCAGGTTTATGATATGGATACCCAAATGCCTGTTCCCAATGCAAAAGTAAACATTGTTTTCAATTATACAAATCTGGATTTGATGATGCATTCAAATGGGGTATATATCAAAAGGTTTTTTCGGCCTGGTTTATACAAGGTTGCAGTGATTGCAGATAACTATACGCCTTTGCATAATGAATCCATTGAAATCATTCCTGGTCAAATACAATCATTCAATTTCAGCCTGGATTTCCAAAGCAGTCTTGGTGATATTAATCGCAATGGTAAACGCGATATTGGGGATGCCATTATGTGTTTGCAAGTTATAAGTGGTGTTGATGAAAATTTCTATTATTATGATCCAGAGGCTTTAACTGCTGATGTGATTGAATTGCGTGATGCGATTTTTATTTTGCAGATGTTGTCAGAAGTATATTAAAACATGCTATGAAAATGGGATGAAACATGTCAATGTTCTTGGTCATTATCTGAACTATGATTCGTCTGATTCATATGATGAACCATGATTAGATCACTTGAAAGCGCTAATAAAATAAAAAACTAAGGATTCACCATGTCCACAAAGAAACAACCCAAACTTGAGCATATTTTAATTCTACAAATTGATACTTCTTTCTATCAAAAACGAAAATACTTTGATAACAAAAGCTTAAGGAGATACTGGGTGTTGTCAGACGAACGTTAATTATTGACAGTAAGGGGTAATACTTTCCAAAAAACGAAGGGGTCAACAATGAAAAAAACATCTTTATTTATCACATCGTTTATTCTAACAATTTTTTTATCCAGACTTGCGTATGCCATTCCCATAGAAAATGAAGCCGTTCAAATTGCCGCTGGAGGTTATCATAGCCTGGCCATTAAAGATGACTGCTCGGTTTGGGCATGGGGAAACAATGAATATGGTCAGCTGGGTGATGAAAGCACTACAAATCAAAACAGACCAGTACATATATCTGGTCTTTCACATGTCTCCATGGTTGCAGCTGGAATTTATCATAGCCTGGCCCTGAAAGATGACTGTACAGTTTGGACATGGGGAGACAATAAAAATGGTCAGTTAGGTGTTAGAGGTATCACAGATATAAACAGTCCTGTTCATATATCAGGACTTTCACATGTTTCCATGATTGCAGCTGAAGGTTATCGTAGCCTGGCCCTGAAAAATGACGGTTCGGTATGGGAATGGGGAGGTGATGGATTAATAAATTTAAATGGCCCCGTGCAAGTGGCTGGACTTTCAAATGTCTCTATGATTACAACTGGCTCTTATCATAGCCTGGCCCTGAAAGAAGACGGTTCGGTTTGGGCATGGGGTTTCCATTATAATGGCCCAGTGCAAGTGGCTGGACTTTCAGATGTATCCATGATTGCCGCTGGTAAACGTCATAGTCTGGCCCTGAAAGGTGACGGATCGGTTTGGGCATGGGGAGACAATGAATATGGTCAGCTGGGTGATGGCACCACCACAGATAAAGGAACCCCTGTTCAGGTGTCAGGACTTTCACAAATCTCCATGATTTCAGCAATGTATAATCATAGCCTGGCTATTAAAGATGACGGTTCGGTTTGGGCATGGGGAGTCAACAAATATGATCAGTTGGGTGATGGAACCACTATCAACCCCGTGCAATTGGCTGGACTTTCAGATGTCTTCAAGATTTCCGTTGGGTATAATCATAGCCTGGCAATAAAAGATGACGGCTCTATTTGGGCATGGGGAGACAATGAATCTGGTCAGTTGGGTGATGGAACTAGCACAGATAAAAGCATTATCAAACAAGTGTCAGGAATTTCACATGCATCCTTGATTGCCGCTGGACTTGTTCATAGCATGGCCCTTATAGATGACAGCTCGGTTTGGGTATGGGGTTCTTATTATTATGGTCAGTTGGTTGATGGAAGCATTACAAATAAAAGTAACCCTGTGCAGATATCTATACTTTCACATGCTTCCATGGTTACTGCTGGATATGATTATAGCCTGGTTATAAAAGATGATGGTTCTGTTTGGGCTTGGGGATGCAATAAATTTGGTCAGTTGGGTGATGGAAGCACCACAAATAAAAGTACCCCTGCGAAGGTTGCTGGAATATCTAATGTCTCAATGATTGCCGCTGGAATTTATCATAGCCTGGCCATAAAAGATGATGGCTCGGTTTGGGGATGGGGAAAAAATAGTTCTGGTCAGTTGGGTGATGAAACCATCACAAATAAAAGCACCCCCGTAAAGGTATCAGGTCTTGAAAATGTCATTATGATTTCTGTTGGATATGATTATAGTCTGGCCTTAAAAGATGACGGCTCGGTTTGGTCATGGGGTAATAATGGTTCTGGTCAGTTGGGTGATGGAAGCTTCACAAAAAAAATTACTCCCGTGCAGGTTCAGGGTCTTTCACATGTCGACATGATTGTCACTGGATATTATCACAGCCTAGCCCTGAAAGATGACGGTTCGGTTTGGGCATGGGGGAATAATAGTTCTGGTCAGTTGGGTGATGGAAGCTTCACAAAAAAAAGTACCCCAGTGCAGGTGCCAGGGCTTTTGAATGTCGTCACGATTGCAGCAGGATTCTATCATAGCCTAGTCCTGAAAAATGACGGCTCGGTTTGGGCATGGGGAAAAAATGAATATGGCCAGTTGAATGATGGAAGCACCACTGATAAAAGCAGCCCCGTGCAGGTGCCAGGACTTTCACATGTGTCTATGATTGCAGCTGGGTTTGCTCATAATCTGGCACTGAAAGATAACGGATCAGTTTGGGCATGGGGGAACAATGAATATTTCCAGCTTGGATACGGTTATCCCACATATTTACCTGAACCAGTTTTCTCAAGCATAGAATTCATCTCAAAAACTATGACTACACACTCAAATAAAATCATCAGCATCCCTGTAATCAACACCGATCAAAAAAAAAATACCTTTTCCTACAGTACCATTGATGAAACAGCTATTGCAGGTATCGATTATTTATCAACATCCGGCAGTTTGACCTTCCAGGCCAATGAAACCCAAAAAGATATCCACATTACTATTTTAAACAATCCAGCCAGCCAGCATGACAAAACCTTTGTGCTACACCTGGATACATCTGACAACATTTTCTTAAATGATGCAGCACAAACCATTATTACCATCTCACCCCAACGTGCGGTCAATAGCCCATATACTCAAACCTTTTCCCAAAGCATGCCAGCCAGTGGATGGACTTATTATTCTTCAACGCCCAATGGCAGAATACATATGATTTCAGGTCGCCTGCGTATGGACACATACACAGATCAAGTCATAAATCTCAATGAAGCCATTTTAAAAATAGACTTGTTTTCAGCAAAAAATATCCATCTGAGTTTTTTTCAGAAAAGTATTGCAAGCGATATATGCACATCATTACCTGCAACATATACAGGTCAATTTAATGGCGATGGTGTTAGTATCAGCACTGACGGCCATACCTGGTATCGCATTATTGAATCTGATGAATTGTTGACGGATAACCTTGGAAAAAACTATGAAGTTGATTTAAGCGCAGTAGAAACTGTGATTCAAGCAAATTACAATAAAAAATTTTATTTGAATGGCCTGGTTCAGATTAAATTTCAGCAATATGGGAATCGGAATTATCCCTCAGGCGGCAGGGAATTGGATGATATTGAGATTTCCCTCACAGGTATTCCTCCTGTTGTCACAAATCTTCTCAATGATCCAAACCCTATAAAAAGCAAAACCTGGAACTGGTCATCCAATTCAAACTGTACTTTTCGAATTGCCATTGACCAAAGACCGACATGGCAACCTACAGGCGATTTCACTGATATCCAAACAGCTTCAAAAAACAATGCTGATGGCACCTGGTATCTCCATGTTCAGGCAAAGGATACAAGAGATATTTTAAGT
>Ga0272440_1004247_pt1 | contig 10345 bp, 6 predicted proteins | sample SSMMMBAug17_FD_192440 | JGI IMG/M metagenome (GOLD analysis project Ga0272440, IMG submission 192440) | Marine sediment archaeal communities from Little Sippewissett salt marsh, Falmouth, MA, United States - SSM-MMB-Aug17 | ecosystem: Environmental > Aquatic > Marine > Wetlands > Sediment ... | reverse complement strand
GACGTATAATCTGACCCAGTATACTCAAAGCATTGGAACTCCTGATATCGATGAATTTGGAACAGGTCTTGCCAATTATACTCCAAAACTAAATCATACAGGAGACGATTGGTTTGGTTTTTATGTTGAAGATAACAAAGGGCTGCGTTCAAATATTGCTATGATTACCATTGATATTATTGAACAATATATAACTCAATACACACTAACTGTTGCGGTGAAAGGTGACTATCAAGATGGCGATAAATTTGAATACGCTATTTTGGATGCAACAGACAATCACGAGGTTTTTTCCGGAGAATCGAACAATGATCAGTTTAATATATTCCTTACTCATGGGGAGTATCGGTTGATCATTGTAGGGGATGGCTATGAGCCCTATGAATATCAATACAATGGTTCTAAATTAATCAACCCTTATTATGAAGATCAACTAGAATGCATCATTACAAGAAATAACAACTTTCATCCACATGTTCCAAAAGTTCAAGTCAGCAAAACGCTTCGATACAATGGATTTGATTTGCGATTGGTTAAAGAAAATTTTACCGACATGTTTGTGATGAAAATCAATGATGCGGTTATCAATAAAGGTAATGAAAAATGGCCATATATTTATCAATGGACAGTTCAATCATCCCCAGCCACAGTTTCAGCAACAAACACACCCTATACAGGCGATTTATACTATCAAGTCAAATTTGATTTTTATAATTTTAATGAATATGTAGATTCATATACGGTTACTTACTACCAGATTGCAGATGAAAAAGTGAGAGATCAGTTTAAATCAGAAGATCGAAAGGCTTTTGAAGAAGATTTTGGCAATGGTGGAGCCTATAGTTCAGAAGCTATCTATGATACTGAAGGCCAGGGATATTTTTATCCATCCATGGGAACAACGCTTGATTTAACGTTACAACCCGGAACAGGTTCGTATACAGATGTTGTTATTGATATTCCCAGAATTCCTATGGAATATTTGATTATCGATGATCCTGAAAAATGGACTTACAATAATGACACAGATGATTATGAATTGATTGAAAATTCCCCTATAAAACTGTCGCCATCAACACGACTCAAAGTCAAATACAGTCATTATGCATTTGCCATGACCATTGCATCTGGAATTGCCATTGATTTTTACGTTGCTGAAGGAATACACAAAGATAAAAAGGTGCGCTATAATCCTTTATTAAAAAACGATGAAACCTATGAGCGTTTTTCAGATGCGCCAACAATTGCCGTACCACTTCTGTTAAACAGTAACTACAATAAATTTGATTTGTTTAGTGAAGCCCTTCTGGATCTAATGAGTACATTTCCAACACTCATTAGCGAAAAAGGCGATGGTGCATTCATGGAAACTGAAACAAGTTTTGGGGAACGTTTTCAAAAAGTACAAATGCCGTTTGTACTTGAAGGTAAAATTGTGGTTTATATTCACAGCAACCATTTAACCCGTTTTGCAGCCCTGTGGTCAAGTCCTGTTGAAGAGGACGACGTTTCAAACCAGTATTTTCATGCAGAATCAATCGATAGTGGTGGGTGTTTTATTGAGAGCCTTTTTCGTAAATAGCATGAATGATTAGATTTACCACATAAGTCCAGTAAAAAAAATTTATCATTTTTACTTGTGGTTCCTTATCTCCAATTACCAATTAACAAAAAAGGGGCCCAATATGAAGGGTGGCAAAAATGAGTATCAACAATCAGTTGTTTCATGGCTGATTGAAGCGCTTTTGCTTTGCTTTGTCCATAATTGAATTGCTCGTAAAAATGAATGAGTATCCGCGATGCTGCCCGATCATCAACTGTCCACAATGTCGCAACAGCACTTTTAGCACCAGCTTTTAATGCAATGCCAGCCAGACCAAATGCAGCACGTTCATTACCTTGAGCTGTCTGACAGGCACTTAATGCCAGAAAATCAATGTTTTTTTGATTCAATTTTGTCAACTGAATAAGTGATTCCAAGTGGTTCATGGTTAGTTTTCGATCATACGTCAACAAAAAAGTTGAATCAGGTGTTCCGCCAAATACACCATGGGTTGCCAGATGGACAATGGTGTATTTATTGGTTTTAAATTTTTCAGTTAAATTTTTCACAGAAAAATTGTCGTTCAACAGTATTTCTCCATTCAAGATAGCATTAATACCATCAAGCTCTTTTTTGACCCCGGTCAAAGGCATATATCCATGACGTTCCTCTGACAAGCCAGCCAGTAAAACACTTTCTTTTTGCGGTGATATCTGCCGCATATCAGTCAGACTGATTGCCGGGATAGTCACAATAGAATACTTTTCAATCAAAAAAAAATAACCATCATTTAAAGCAGATAAGGGGATCAAGCGAAGAGCGCCATCAGGAGCAACCAATAGGGTGTCAATATTGGCATCAATTAAGTCGTCTTCAATGGGTTGGATAATCCATTTATAGAGTTTTCTGGAAGGAATCATGATTTCAGCAGATTCAAGTCCTTCATGTAGTCGTCCAAACCATTGATCTTTCCATTCTTCAACCCCATCCCAATCTTCTAAAAGATGCCTGAATGTGTTGACTGTTTTTTTTAATTGTTTTCCATTCACTGGAATTTTAACATGTTTCATACTGTTGGGTAGCGTAAGCAATATGCTTAAATGATTTGGAAAAGGTATGGGATATAATACGGCGGTATTCGGAGGCAGTTTGTCCAGTCCTGTAGCTGTATTCTGAATTGACACCAAACATTCGTCATCAAAATAATCCTGAATTTCAGCCTGTTTTAGGGTTTCCATTGTATGAATGGCATCGTTTAAATATTGTTGTTGTGTAATGTCAACTGCTTCAGAATCTGCTTTCTCTAATAGCAATCCAGCCATTCCCAAATAAATAGGCCGTACTTTTTGAGTAAATACATGCGCATACCCCCGAATGCCGATAAACAATTGTTGTCGAATGGGATCAAGGGTATTCATGGCATTTTTAAAGGAAAGGAATGCTGCTTTTTTTTGATCCATTTTGATGAATAATCGTCCCAACTGCCATTCCCATAAGTAAAGGATTTCTGGAAGATGTGATTGTTGTGCGATGAATCTTGCCTGTCGCGTATAATAAAACGCCTGAGAATACAATTTTTCGTTTTCAAATAGTTGCCCCATATAACCATTGGCCAATGATAACAATCGTTGATCATTTAAATCCTCAGCCAAAAGCAATGCTTGTTCAATTAGCTGTATAGCGGTTTGAGTAAGATCTTGTCGGGGAGTTTCAAGCCTGGATTGGATATCTCTTATCCTTAAACTTAATGCGATAAATAATGATGCTTTATCATGAGTTTCTTCCAGTTGCTGAATATATGAAAGACAGGTATTGACAGCAGTAAACCATTCATTTTGTTGATTCGCTTTGATATATGCAAAAATAAGATTAAGTGAAAGCGTGCTTTTCAAGAGGATTTCATCCGGAAAACTTTCAATAAGCGACAGTGCTTTCTGATATCGTTTTATGGCACCTTGAAATCGATTTTCAACAAATCTCAGGTTAGCAAAATTGTTTAATATATTGGCTGAGACCAAAGAATGTTGACTTAATTTAGCTTCTTGATAAGCCATTTTTAAATACTCTCTGGCTTTTGGCAAATCCCGCAAAGATAAGTATAAATCTCCAATATCACTATAAAATAATGACTTTTGAGAATTGTATTGATTTGATTCTATTTCAGGTAAAGAAGTTTCATATGCCGATAAAACCTCTTTATGATAGCCCAATGCACATAGTGTTCGATTTAAACAAGTAAGGGCAGAAAAGTGGATGATATCACAAATCTCCTCTTTTGGGAGGTTGAGTATTTTTCGAAAAGCATTGGCTGCTTGATCAAATTGACCTTTTTGATAATGGTCATATCCCATAGAAAACAATTGATAAACATATGATTTCGATGATTTATTGATATACTGCTTACAATCAGCAATAAGGGGATCAATTTTTGCCAAATCCATCGGAGGACTAGGCCATAAGTCATCCAAAGATGTTGGTGATGCATCCAGACCGCGAACCACTAATCGGCTGATTTCTTCAGTGGTTCTTGTATCACATGGTGTTCTCATCCATTGCTGAGCATTCAGCATATCGGATGGCATCGTTGCCAGACCACTGCTTGCATTACCCTCAGGAGAATCGATAGTGACTTCGCCATCAATCCCCTTGTTCGATGATGCATCCACAATACTGTTTGCCGACTGGATAAATTGCTCTGCAACAATATGAATGTTTCCCCCACGTCCCTGGTCCGCTTTGGCAATGATCTGGCTGCGATTCATCAAAATAGTGTCAGCAAAGGTATCAATATTGCCAGCGTTTTCTTTTCCGCCGAGAACGCTGGAGGTGATTTTGCTGTTCAGCAGATAGATCGTGTTATCAGCAGTGGTAACAATTTTTCCTTTTCCAACACTCGCATTGTCATCAGCATTAATGGCTTCAGTCGTCAAGGCACTGTTTTGTAACAAATGAATGGAATTACCTGCATTAATATGAATTTTCCCTGCTGCGCCGCCATTTTGTTCTGTGCTATTTGATGAAATATTGGATTGATGCATTATTAAGTTCCTGGCAAGATTAACCGCAATATCTCCACCATTTCTTTGATCTTTCGTACTGGCCAAAATTTCTGAAGAATGGGTCATGATTAATGATTGACCATCAAGATAGATATTACCAGATGTTCCCTGGATTACTGAATTATCATTTAATCGTGTTTGGCAATAACTGGTAATTGAACCAGAATCCATGAGAATATCTTGTGCTGCATAAAGAAAAATATCTCCACCATCGCCATAATTGGTTGTTTGACTGGCAATTCCTCCCTTATCAACAAAATAAATGTTTTCAGCATCAATGCGAACTTTTCCATTGATCAAGCTTCCAGAAATATCAAAAGTATTTGCAGTTATGTCAGAATATATAAAACTGTGAGAAAACAAAATATCATTTTGGGCGAGAAGATTAATTGTCCCTGTCTCCCCGGCATTGACAGATCGACTGGTGAGACTTGACCTTTCATGCAATGAAATAGAACCAGCTTCAATTATTACAGAACCTGCATGACAGAAGATATCTCTGAAACTGGCTGATGACGATGTGGATTCTGTTTCAATCCTGCTGCCATTTGAAAAAACAACTTTTCCTGTTGAATGAATATTAACATCTCCGCCATAATAGTTATTAAATGTTCCCTGGATATCGGGATATGAAATGTTCTTACTCAGAATTAGTGTTTGATCAAATAATATTGAAGAAACATCAATCAGTGTGAGACCTCCATTTTGTTTACCCTCAGTCCTGGCTTCAATAAAACTATTAGAAAATAGCACATTACCGCCCATGATAAAAATATCACCAGATCCATCACCACTAACATTCAGCTCTGAATCATTTGTGATAGAGATTGTTCCTCTGTCTATAGTAGTCATATTTTCAAATCCATTTTCAGAAGGAACAACATCACAGGGACCAGATACGCTCGCAATATAGATCTGACCTTCGGGTGCCACTAAAAAACTGTTTTGTATGTCAATTTCATTAGCCAATAAAGAGATTCGCTGATTTATATCTACTGATAGTTCAAGGTTATTCTCTCCTCCGTTTATCGCAATTTTCCCTTCAGATTTTTCTAAAAATCCAAAAGCATGTGGAGACGCTACAGACAAAATTGGAGATTGTTCATGAATATCAAATATCTGGCCATCATCCATTGTCACATAATCACATGTTAAACCATAAAATGAGCCATCAATTTTTAATTGAGCATTGGAACCAAAAACAATCCCTGAGGGGTTGATGAGATATAAATCAGCAGAGCTTATCGTTGATTGCAACGTGCCATCAATAACAGAAATATCATTTCCGGTTACTCTTGTAATGATGTTTACGATATGATTTGAACCAGAAAACGTTGCGCTTTCACCATTATTGACACTAAAATGGGAAAAACTGTGAAATAAATTATCCCCAACAAGATGCCCCTGTGACTCTTTAATGTCAAATTTTCCACTAAGTGTCATTCCTGTTGTTTCAGAATTCATTGTCCCATCAAAAATAACCTCTGCCTGGACAGAAGCAGATAAAAACAGTGAGCACAAAATACATAGGATAGTTTGCATTGAATATGTCCTGAATACACAATCATTGGTTATTATGATCGCTTATTACAATTGATTGGAATTCAATATTTTGTTTGCAATTTTTTTTTGAATGAAATATGAAAGCAGCATCAATAATTTAGGCAAGAAGCCTAAAAAAAACAGCCACTATAGATTTTCAAAAAAGTTTGGTTTTGTTATTAGTCGTTGATGTATTAGAACATATAATCTACATCTTTTATCTTTGTCAAAATTTTTTAATCTATACAGTATAATTAAATTAAATCATAATTAATTAAAAACCGCAAATATCAATGGTATTATGAAAATGCCGGATGTTCATGCGGTTTTTTGCGTTTATAAGGAGGATTACATGACGCACAGATTTTTTTTCAAAACATTATTCATTTTTGGTTTGGTTTTCTGTTTAAAAACGGGAATGGCAATGGCTCATTTTGGAATGCTAATTCCATCAGATTCTATGATAATGCAGAATGATGAAAGAACCATCAATTTAAAGCTTTCCTTTTCTCATCCATTTGAAAGGATCGGAATGGAACTCGTAAAACCCGAAGTTTTTGGTGTGCTTGCAAATGGACAAAACAACAATCTTCTTGGTAATTTAAAGAAAACGACAGTCATGAATCATACAGCATGGAATCTTGATTACAAGGTGAAAAAACCAGGTATTTATATGTTTTTTATGGAACCTAAACCCTACTGGGAGCCAGCGGAAGATTGCTTTATTGTCCATTTCACCAAAACGGTTGTTACCGCTTTTGGCGATGATGAAGGATGGGATAATGAGATCGGACTCAAAACCGAAATCGTTTCTCTTTCAAAACCATTTGGGCTCTACGCAGGAAACGTGTTCCAAGGTATTGTCAAACTGAATCAGAAAGCGGTTCCCTATGCAGAAGTTGAAGTGGAATACTACAACGAAGACGGGAAATCACATGCCCCTACCGATTATATGGTCACCCAGACCATTAAGGCAGATCAGAATGGTGTTTTTACGTATGCTGCACCCAAAGCTGGCTGGTGGGGATTTGCCGCTTTAAATGAAGCGGATTTCACAATTAAGCATGAAGGTGTTGATAAATCGGTTGAAATCGGTGCCGTTATTTGGGTGGAATTTATAGACTGGCAGATGAAATAAAAATGTATATCAAAGGTTTCTGAAGGAGTTTTCATGCATATATCTGAAGGTGTTTTATCTGGTCCGGTTCTTTTAACAGGTGGGGCGCTTGCTGCGGCAGGAACTGCATTTGGTTTAAAACGTATGGATTATGATAAAATTGCAAATGTTGCTATCCTTTCATCTGCATTTTTTGTGGCTTCGCTCATTCATGTCAATATTGGCCCTTCAAGTGTTCATCTTATTCTAAACGGTATTGTTGGCCTTTTACTGGGATGGGCAGCATTTCCTGCCATTCTGGTTGCCTTGACGCTTCAGTCGTTATTATTTCAGTTTGGAGGAATTACAGCCTTGGGGGTCAATACCATAATCATGGCGCTGCCAGCAGTTCTTTGTTATTATTTATTTAGCCCATTAATAAAAAAAAATCATTCCATTGCTATTATTGCATCTTTTTCAAATGGTTTTTTATCGGTATTTTTTGCAGCAATCCTGTTGGGATTGTCTCTGATTTTTACCGAAGAAAATTTTTGGGAAGTTTCAATGCTGATTATCATAGCAAATTTTCCAGTAATGATCATTGAAGGGATTATCACTGCTTTTTGCGTTGCTTTTTTAAAAAAGGTTCACCCGACAATATTACCGGGTTATATTACATGAGGGATATCATGACTTGGAAACACTTTTTATTATGATCCCACTTTATGTATATAGAGTTCAGGAAAAATTATTCTTTTTAGAATCAGAATTTTCTTAATTCTGAAAATTCTGATTCTATAAAAAGGATTTTCCAAAACTGTATATACGCCTGATTCCACTATGGGAAAACCAGTGTTGAACAATCATTAAATATATTGAAGGAATAAATAAAATGACAAAATCTACATGTAAAACAATAGGTTCGGGTATTTTTTTTTCACTATTGTTTTCAATTGTGTTAATTGAATATGCTTTTGCTCATAAGGTCATCGTTTTTGCCTGGGTGGAGGGTGATATTGTACATACAGAAAGTAAGTTCAATGGTGGCAAAAAAGCCATAAATGCGCCAATAGAAGTTTTTGATGCCCTGGGCAATAAACTTCTTGAAGGAAAAACAAACGAGAACGGTGAATTTTCATTCAAAGCTCCTCAAAAAACTGAAATGAAAATTGTGCTTATTGCTGGAATGGGACATAGAGGAGAGTGGACGATTACCAGTGACGAATTTGGAGAAGAGATTGAAAAAAACTCAGAAATTCAACCGTCTCAAAAATCTGATTCAGCACAAACCAGCCTTATGACTAAATCCAATATGGTGTCCGAACAAAACAATTCCATATGCCCTTGTCTTACCTCGGAAGCCATCCAAATTATAGTTGAAAAAACATTGGATAAAAAAATGAAACCTTTAGTAACAAAAATTAACAAATTGTTAGCGCCAGATTCCAGCCCAGACATATCGGATATTTTCGCTGGTATTGGTTATATTTTTGGTCTTATGGGAATTGGTGCATATTTTAATTATCGCAGAAAAAAAGAGTGATCTTATGATTCAGGAACCTTTTGCCATTGGAAATTCATGGATACACAGCATTGATCCCAGAATAAAAATTATTTTTGCTGCAATCTATTCTCTTGTGGTTGCCCTGTCAAATCGCTTTCCCGTATTGTTGACAGCGCTTACCGTTTCGATTATTCTTGTTTTGCTTGCTCGTTTGGATATCCGTGAAGTTACCAGGCGTTTGTCTGTCATTTGTTTGTTTTTAGGGCTCATATGGGCAATTTTACCTTTTACTTATGAGGGAGAGCCTCTTTATCATATCAGGCAATTGACAATTACCCTTCCTGGAGTGGTTCTATCTGCACAAATTACATTAAAAACAGTAGCTATTTTGATGTGTTTTATGACGCTAATCGCAACAATGACAATTTCTACGTTAGGACAAGCCCTAAACAGCCTGAAACTCTCCAATAAACTTGTCCTACTCTTGCTGATGACCTACCGGTATATCTTTGTCATTGAAGAGGAATACCGGAGACTTCGGACAGCAATCAAAATTCGTGGTTTTCGTTCCGGAACCAATATTCATTCCTATAAAACGTTTGCTTATTTAGTTGGGATGCTATTTGTCCGTGCTTCAATCCGGGCGGAACGTGTTTATCAGGCAATGAAATGCCGTGGATTTAAGGACAAATTTTACACCCTAAATGACTTTGAATCTTCAGGCCCAAACAGACTTTTTTCGGTTCTAATAACGACTGTCATATTGGGTATGATAATAGCGGAGTACTATTAAAATGGATATGAATGATAATAAAAAAATGATCATAAATCTTGAAGGTATATGTTTTAAATATCCAGGAAGTAACAAGACGGTCATTGATAATCTTAATCTAAAAATACATTCTGGAGATCGGGTCGGAATTATGGCTCCTAATGGCAGCGGCAAAACAACGCTGTTTCATATAATCATGGGACTTTTAATACCAGATACTGGCACTATTGAAATTTTTGGCAAACCCGTAAAAACAGAAAAAGATTTTGAACATGTACGTCACAGAATCGGCCTGCTTTTTCAGGATTCTGATGACCAGCTTTTCACTCCGACGGTATTGGAAGATGTGGCATTTGGTCCTCTGAATATGGGAAAAAGTCGTGATCAAGCGAAAAAAATTGCTCTGGAAACCTTAGAGAATTTAGGGCTTTCTGGTTTTGAAAACAGAGTTACCTACATGCTTTCAGGCGGTGAAAAAAGATTGGTCGCCCTTGCAACAGTTCTTGCGATGCAGCCTGAAATGTTGCTACTCGATGAACCCAGTGCCGGGCTTGATGAAAAAACAAAGGACAGGCTGATTGACGTGTTGTCTAAGCTTGATCTTTCCTACATACTCATATCTCATGAAAATCATTTTCTTTATGAGCTATCGCACTCAATTTATATAATGGAAAATGGAAAAATATTTAAAGGGGGAAAAGCACATCATCATTGGCATACCCATCCTCATCTCTCTCATGAACATGAATAACAACTGTCAATAAAAAGATAACCATTAATGATATGGACAATGATTTTGAAGGAATGCTCTGATACTATGGTTTCAAGA
>Ga0272440_1004246_pt1 | contig 10348 bp, 7 predicted proteins | sample SSMMMBAug17_FD_192440 | JGI IMG/M metagenome (GOLD analysis project Ga0272440, IMG submission 192440) | Marine sediment archaeal communities from Little Sippewissett salt marsh, Falmouth, MA, United States - SSM-MMB-Aug17 | ecosystem: Environmental > Aquatic > Marine > Wetlands > Sediment ... | reverse complement strand
CGGAATATATCGGTCAGTGCCTTTGACATATTCTTCACAATCCGATAAACCATCCAAATCAGAATCACCCCATATACCGCTCGCTGGTTCATCGCATGGGCTATCTGCTGCATTTGGATCCATTTCATGCCCGGGAGAACTCAATCGGATTTCAAAATAATCACTCATACCATCATCATCTGAATCCCAATATCGAAAATTTGTATTATGAGCCATCTCTTCAATATCAGATAAGCCATCACCATCAGAATCAGTTTCAATCAACTCGACATTGGGTATGGCACTGTGATTATAGGCAACAATATATTTAATTTGATATTCAAGTGTAAGACGCATATCTACGATATTCACAAAATCAATAGATTCTTCATCTTCAAATACTCTGAACTGACCATTCCCTCGATCTGCCATTCCTTGAAGTGTTGTTTCTGCAATTTGTCTGGCTGTTTGAGCCGCCTGACTGTCATTAAACAGACCCAGTAAAAGAAATGGTTGTAATTGAAAACTGGCAACGTCATAACTCATGACCATACTGTATAAATCGTCAACTTTTTGCCAGATATCATCATCATCCTGAAGCCCACCCTGAACATTGGACATGCCATCACTTAAAAAAATAACAATATATTTAGAGCGTATTAAATTTTGTGGATTATTTTGCTGTGTTTTAATGATATCTCGTTCAATATCAGTATGGATCGTACTTAAAGTGCCAAGATAATCGGTCATTGTATCATTTCTTTTTTGATCCAATACACGATTCAGCTCATCTGGATCTTTAGTAAATCCACCCTGGCCATCCGATGCTCGGGTTCTTGCAAAAACATCGTTGTTCCAAAGCATGATTTCAAAGGATGTATTTTCATTGCTGTTATACATATCAATAAACTGTCTGACCGCGTCAAATCTTTTAAAGAAAGGGTCAGACCCGGCCATTTGCCCCTCAACTTCATCACCCATGCTGAGTGAACAATCAATGGCAAAAAGAACTTTGACAGGAAATTGAATCTCATCTGGTGATTCTGTCAAAAAATTTCCTGACAGATTGATTCTATATCGTTGTTGAATACGTTCCCAGCTTGTTTCTTCATCACAAGCAGGAATAAATGCAATGCATAGGATACAAAAAAGCTTTATAACATTAACCATCACAAACATCTCCTCTTCCATCCTGATCGGAATCCAGTTGATCTGGATTAAACAATGTCGGACAATTATCACAGGCATCACCAATATGATCAAAGTCAATATCATCATTGGCATCAGACCGACAATTAGGGCATAAATCTTCTGTAAAGGGAAGTTGATCTAAAAATCCATCATTGTCAAAGTCATGATCGCAGGCATCTCCATCATAATCACCCAGTAAATAATGATCACTGTTCGTCTGATCAGGGTTATAAATTTTACTACAATTGTCAATAGAATCCGGGACATGATCATTATCATCATCAGTATCACAAACATCTCCCAAACCATCTTCATCTGTGTCCAGTTGCTCAGTGTTAAAAATGAGCGGACAATTATCAGATTCATTTAGAAGACCATCATTATCAATATCGTCATCACAGGCATCCCCCATTCCATCAGCATCAGTATCGGTCTGACTATTATTGGCATGATAGATACAGTTGTCACAAGCATTACCAAAATCATCGTTATCATCATTTTCAGTTGGATCATTGGGGGTAAAGGGACAGTTGTCTCTGGTGTCAATATAACCATCTGCATCAATGTCTTCTTGAAGTGAAAAGGTTGGACCCAAATCATAACTGACCACAATGGGCCCTCCACCGCCGCCGCCCCCACCAATACCACCAGTGGGCGGAGAACCACATTGGCCATCAGGGCATTCATTCAGCAAGTCATTGGGATCAAAAGCGATTGCAATATCACTTGTGATAAAGGCAATATATCCAATGATAAAAATTTTAATGCAGGGTATAATTCGTTTCAAGATGAACCTCGCTTTCATAATTGAATGTTTTTTTCAAATTAAAGCTTTATCATTGTAATATGGCAATCTGTGTGCCGATATTAATAAAATTAGAATTATTTATAACATAATGGTTTAAAAGAAGATATTTAATTTTTGGATAATTTTCAATTGAAAAATGAATGTAAAAAACATGTTAATTGATAAATTTTACGTAAAATCGCATGTAAAGTTTTATGTTAAATGATTTGAATGTAGATATATTGAAATAACTTGAATTCAGCTTATTAGATTGATAATGTGTATTTCAATATCAAATAGATGGTATACCTCCAGTTGGCTATGGGCAAGAATGGAGGAGTCATAAGATAAAAACTGTTTGAATTTTCAAATAGATATGTTATAGGAAGGGTTAATAATGTCGACTGAAATAAATGAAAAAGACATGATTGATGCGTTTAAAGATAGCCTTGCAGTCAAAGATAAGATCAAAGCTCGAGTCATTTTAACATACATTGAAGCGGTTAGTAAAAAAGTACAAAAGCGTTTATTGTTTGAGCTCGTTCGAAGTGATTTAGAGTTTCAATTACCACTATTAATTTTTTTATTGGATCAGCATCAATCTTTTTGTCAATCATTTAAAGTTGTTGAAGAAACATTAATTGCTCATGCAATTGATTATCCTGATCATTTTGCAAATGTGATAAATACTGAAGAAATAAACAACCCATCATTAGTGATCACAATTGCTGAAAAAGCGAAAGAAACTCAACAGGTATTTGAGTAAATTGTAATGTATATAGTAATGAAGGAAAATAAACCATGATGATTGATGACGAGACCTTACAGATTTATGTTGAAGAGTCTGAAGAACATCTGGCTGATATTGAAAAAGATTTGTTGACCATCGAAGAAATGGGCTCAGATCTTGATGAAAATTTGGTCAATAAAGTTTTTCGTGCCGCCCATTCAATAAAAGGTGGTGCAGGATTCATGGGACTTACTGGTATTAAAGAATTAGCACACAAACTTGAAAATGTGTTGGGCTTAATTCGAGAAAAGGAAATGATGCCCACAGGTGAGATTGTCAGTGTATTATTAAATGGTTTTGATCGTCTCAACGAATTAATTGAAAACGTTAATTCCAGCAATGATATGGACATTGACAGTCAACTAACAGCATTGGAAAAGTTAACCCATCAATCGCTTTCTGAAGAAGACAAGGAAAGTGTTGGACGAACAATAGGTATTCCGCTTCCAAATGGTCGAGTTATATTTCAAATTTCTGAATTTGATATGAAGCAGGCACGTAAAGGTGGAAAATTTGTTTATCTGGCTGAATTTGATTTAATTCATGATATTCATTATAAAAACAAAACCCCTCTTGATATTATTACCAAAATTCAACAAAGTGGTATTCTCATTGAATCTAAAATTGATATAGCAACAGTTGGAACACTTGATGAAGACACGATTAATCGTATTCCATTTTATGCGCTTCATGCCTCAATTATTGAGCCGGATTTGATTGCCACTGTTTTAGAATTGGATGATAAGTATATTCATATTGTTCCTGAAGATGATGGTGACGAAGTTGATGATGAACATGAACAAGCACAAGAACAACAAAAACAATCCACTGAGGTGGAACAAATAGAGTCTCAACAGCCGCCGTCGGCACAAGCTCAAAAAGTTCAAAAACCAGCTAAAAGCAGCCCACCTCCCGCCCAAAAAGCAATTCAGAAGAAAGCATCACCATTAGAAGAATCAAAAGAAGATCATTCATTTTCAAAAGAGACCAGTTTACGAGTGAATATAAGCCTGCTGGATTCATTGATGAATCTTGCGGGGGAATTGGTACTCAGTCGAAATCAGCTCATTCAAAGTATTGCAACAAAAAATGAGCATGGTCTGGATATGGCAAAACAACGAATCGATATTGTTACCTCTGAATTACAGGATGCAATCATGCTGACCCGCATGCAGCCCATTGGGAAAATATTTAATAAATTTCCCAGAGTGGTTCGTGATCTTTCTAAAGATCTGAATAAAGAAGTTCGTTTAGATATTGAAGGAAAAGATGTTGAATTGGATAAAAGTATTATTGAAGGTCTTAATGATCCTTTAACGCATATGGTTCGAAATTCAGTCGATCATGGAATTGAGTCTCCTGAAGATCGCAGAAATGCAGGTAAAAAAGAGGTTGGCCGCGTTTTGATGCGTGCTTTTCATGAAGCTGGACAGATTAACATTGAAATTATAGACGATGGAAAAGGAATTGATGGGGATTCTTTAGCGTACAAAGCCATTGAAAAAGGCCTGTTGACTGAAGATCAAGTGGAAACCATGTCTGAAAAAGACAGGGTCAATCTCATTTTCATGCCAGGGTTTTCTACTGCTGAGGTAGTCAGTGATATTTCCGGACGTGGCGTTGGGATGGATGTTGTTAAATCAAATTTGGATGCTCTTGGTGGCGTTGTTGATGTTCAATCTGTTATCGGTGAAGGTACTACATTTAGAATTAAATTACCGCTTACATTAGCAATTGTTCCAAGTCTTTTGGTTTCGGTTGGCAAAGAGCGTTTTGCCATACCGCAAGTAAACCTTGATGAATTACTGCGTATTCCTGCCAATCAGGTGAAAGAACGTATTGAGATTGTCGGTGATGCCAAAGTTGTCAGACTTCGTGAAACTTTACTTCCGGTTCTTTCTCTTACCGATGTATTGGGCTTAGAACAACAGCAACAAGATGCCAGGCGTGCTGTTAATATTGCTGTTGTTTCTGCTGGTTCATCAAAATATGGTCTGATTGTTGATGAACTTCATGATTCTGTTGAAATTGTTGTAAAACCATTGGGAACTCACTTGAAAAATTGTAAAGAATATGCTGGGGCTACAATCCTGGGAGATGGACGCGTTGCATTGATTCTCGATGTTGGTAATCTTGCAACACGTGCAGAATTAACCGATATTGAAAGTTCAATGGTAACAAAAGAAGATTCAGAAAATCAAGTTAAACCTATGCAAATGGGAGATATTGAGTTATTTCTCTTATTTCGATCCGCAAAAAATGAACAATATGCAGTCCCATTAAATCTGGTTTCTCGCATTGAACGAATTAAAGCCAAAGACATGGAAAAATTGGGTGATCGGCAAGTTATTCAATATATGGGTGGAAGCATTCCTTTATTTGCCATGCATGAAGTTGCTGCTGTCAAGCCCATTGAAGACCAACAAACATATATTGTCATTGTTTTTATTATTTCAGGTAAAGAGTTTGGCTTATTGGTGACCGGTCCATTAGATACTGCTGAAGTCAATGTTGATGTTGATGATCGCGTATTTAAACAGCCAGGTATTTTGGGATCAATGGTGATTGGCAAGTACACTACATTAATTGTTGACATCTTTGGTTTTATCAAAACCATTCAGCCTCAATGGCTGGAACATTCTGAAATTGAAGAAGAAGAACGTCCCACTATTCTTCTTGCTGAAGACGCTGCTTTCTTTAGAGAACAAGTTCGATCCATATTAGCTGACGAAGGATTCAATGTTATTCCGGCTGAGGATGGCGCTGTTGCATGGGATTTACTTCAAAAGCACAATGAAGAAATATCTATTGTTGTGACTGATATAGAAATGCCCAACATGAATGGCTTCGAACTGACACAAAAGATTAAAAAAGATTCTCGTTTTTCATCATTACCGGTTGTTGCTGTAACTTCTCTTTCTGAGGAACGACATCGCATTGAAGGTAAAAAAGTAGGCATTGATGATTACCAGCTTAAGCTGGATCGTCAAAAGTTGATCGCAAGTCTTCGAAATTTTGTTGGAAACTAAAAGGAATGTTCTAAAATCAGACAAGTCGAACATGTCTGACATGTCCGACTTTGTCTGACACATATTTAATCTATAAGAGTTTGATTAGGATATCCGAGATATACCCCCTAAGATAAGATATAAAAAAATTGCCAATTCAAATTCAGGAGAAAAAAATGAACACCGCACGTAAAAAAATTGGAATTGATGATGTATGGGCTGTAATACATGAACTAACTTTAAGTCAAAAAGAAACAGAAAGACAGTTCAAAGAGCATCTCAAAGAAACTGACAGGCAACTCAAAGAGCAGCTCAAAGAAACTGACAGACAGCTCAAAGAAACTGACAGGCACTTAAAAGAAAAATTTTCTGAGCTGAAAGAATATGTGGGAGGAATTGGTAGAAATAATGGCGATCTTGCTGAATCATATTTTTATGAAACACTTGCGAATACCATGAAAATTGGAGACCTTGATTTTGATTTTATTGAAAAAAATGTTAAACGTATCAATCGACGTCAAAATCTGGAGGGAGAATATGATATCATTTTAACCAATTCAGAAAGTATTGCAATTATTGAAGTAAAGTATAAATTTCATCCAAATGATATTGATAAAGTCCTCAATAAAAAAATTCCCACTTTTAAGAAGTTATTTCCGGATAAAAAAGATTATAAGCTATATATTGTTATTGCAGCCCTCACGATTCCTGATGACACTAAAAAATTAGCTTTTGATAATGGTTTTTTTGTTCTGACTCAGGGTGGCGGAAAAATAAATTTGGAACATGATATTATAAAAGCATATTGAAACATCCCTTGTATTTTGAATTTTCCAGCATTGATACAACAACAAAAGATAGCACTTTTCATGGATTTCTTAAAAATACTATAAAGGAAGTCAGCTGATGACGCTAATGATATTACATTAATATCAACATCAGATCGTTCAACAAAGGATTATTGGGTTGTCTCCTTGATTTGCAGTAACTGGTTTTGAAGGTCAACGATTTTTTGTTCAAAATGATGAATCATGTCATCAGGAAGCTCCTGATTGTCTATTATATGCTGATAGGTTTTTATTTCACCTTTGATTTCTCCTTCTTGTAAACCTTCTTTTCGACCTTTAAGTTCTCCTTCTTCTCTGGCCGTTTCGATCATATCTATATCTCTGGCAAGATCAATCAAGTATCGTTCATATGATTTACGTTCACCATCGCTCATTGCCTGTACCTTTAATTTTTGTCTGGCCTTGTCTATATTTTTTGCTTTAAAATTTTCAGGGATCTCTTCATTTTTCAGCATATAAATCCATTCATCAATGTCTGAATTGATCGTGTCTTGAAATCTTTCTACATTAATCAGGTAGTATTCCGGAAATATTTCTTTTTCAATATTTTTATCTTTGAATACAAATCTCTTTTCTGACATTTGAAGTCTTTTTTTGATGATTAAAGGTGAATTGGTATTGAGTCCTCTGAATTGGGTCGATCCATAATAAATGTAGTCATCTCCCCGCCCCAGATTGAAATACAATATGCTGATTGAAATCACCTTTTTTATTGACTGATATGGCTCGCCAAGTTTAGCATTTTCTACAATAACTTTTGAGGTACCAAAAAGAAGACGTTCCAGGTAGTCACTTTCCAATTCGTTTTGAATTTCAATAATAACGTGTTGTCCTTTGCCGTCTAAAACCATAATATCCACACGATTAAATTTTTGGCGATCTGTTTCTTGATTAGACTCGCTTTCAATCAATTGAACAACAGTAATATCATCCCGAAGAATCGCTGATAAAAAGCCTTCTAAGACATCAAAATTTGCTTTATCACGAAGTATGGTTTTAATGGCCCAATCAAAACGTATTATTTTTTGATGGTTCATGATGTCCTCCTTTGACATTGCTTTTGTTGTTATTAGACCAGATCAACCTTTGTTTTTGACGATTATTGTTTATTTGTCGGCATATATCACATAGAATAAATTAGTTCAATGCCTCTATTCAAAAGCACATAGGTTCGCAAGATTGGATTGTTGACCTATCTATCATGTCGATAACAATAAAAGGGCGCATTCCCAAAAAGTAGAATAGGGGACGTCTATGATTTTATGCTTTTCTCTAAAGTTTCAATCTCTTGTAAAAAATTCTAAATACGTTAGAGAAAAGCATAAAATCATAGACGTCCCCTATTCTACTACATCGCATTGAAGGTAAAAAAGTAGGTATTGATGATTACCAGCTTAAGCTGGATCGTCAAAAGTTGATCGCAAGTCTTCGAAATTTTGTTGGAAACTAAAAGGAATGTTCTAAAATCGACAAGTCGAACATGTCTGACATGTCCGACTTTGTCTGACACAATGAATGGTATATGGCACTTTAGGCCACTAAATCTAATTGTTGAATCAGTCTTGGCTGACCGGATTCTGTAAAATAAATTCCTGATTGATTCAGATTGCCATGAGTATTAAACCCTAGATCTTTATATGCAAATGATGTTTGTGCTGCATCCAGGTAAATAGCTCCAACACCTGCTTGTTTCAATGTTTGATAGTAATCATCGCCTTTTTGATTTTTTGACCAGACCGATAATTGATCATAGATAACATCATTTTCATCAATCCAGCCATTACCATCCTGATCGTATTGGGAAAGTTCGGCAAAGCCATTGCCAGATGTTGGACCAAATAATTCTGAGCCATCTTGAACAATACCATCTTTGTTTTTATCAAAAACCAGAAAACCACTACCGGGTTGAACAAACGAAATGTTTTCATCCGTGCCATCAGCATCCAGATCAAACAAGAATTTTTGTGATGTTAAATCAGCAGATGAGCCTGCATAGTTAATGACCAGTGGATCAACAGGACGTCCACCTTCACGCAAAGCTATTGTTGATTCTGAATACATTTCCCTTGACATGGCCATCTCAAGATTAAAAGCAATTTCTTTTCCATCTTCAGTTCTGATGGTGCCCTGTGCATTAAATGTAACAGACTCGTATTCATAATGAGATTCTTCATGAATATATTCTGTACCAGGTTCCATTTCAATGGGATCTTCAACAGCTTCATCAAGGTTTTTAGAAAAGGTTTTGGTCTCAGGTTCAAGATCAGATGTTTTAATGACATCAATTTCTTCGCCAAACACAGCTTCTAAAATTTGTTTAACCATGAACGTTTTAATACTCATAGAGCCTTGTTCATCTTCTTCTTTGCAAGTATGAGCATCTTTAATTTTTTCCTGAATGTCGTCAAGAAATGCTTCAACATCTTGAGAAAATGTTACCTGATCTTCTTGCTTATCTTCAGATCCATTAACCAAGAACAGCATATTATCATTTCCAAAGGTTCTAAACATATCGGTCTGAGTATGTTGTTCGTTTTGAAAATGCATGGCATTCATTTGGATATTTGATGATTGTATGATCATGACATACCTCTTCTTTTATATTTTATTACACCATATAAAAAAATTATCGTCTATTTGGTGTTTAAACTAAAATGATTTTATACCTGAAAATAAAAAGTTAATGGTCTGATCCTGAAAAATATCATTGACAATTCATATCAATATTTTTTATTGATTTTATAAAATCAGAACAACATCTTGAATTTGAAACTGCTGATGTACAAAATAAGACGAAATTAAAATGAAGAAACAATTAGTTCACCCGGGAGTATTCCTTAAACCTTAAACTTAATAAACTAACAATGGATATAAATAAAACCTTATGTATAAACAAAAATTAATAAAAATTATTGGCAAAGAAGCTTATAACAATGCATTTCCATGCATCAAAGATTTGATCAATAATGGAATATTATTGGATCGATTCACAGAAGCGTGCAGTAAACCCAATCGTCAAGAGGTTTCATTTTTTCTTGCTGCGTGGTTTAAACATATTGGACTGACTATAGAAGATTACCAGGAATGGCTGATTGATTATAGTGTTGATGTTCTTTCTGTTATATCTTCAAGTAAGCCATCAAAAATACGACATAGCACAAAATCAGCGATCAAATATATCCATAAATCGGATGCGCCATTTGTATGCAATTGCGAACATAATATTTTCAAAGCATCATGTTCCAAAGATTGTGTCATATATGAAAAAATGCATGACATATATTTGGTGAACTTTCAGAAAAAACAGAAATTACTTGAAAAATTCAAAAATAGATCTTCAGATGAAACAGCACTTATAAAAACATATCAATCCAAAAAGGAACAATACAAAGAACAGTTTGAAAAGTCGCTCAGCCTTATTAAGCAATATCTTGATCAAGGGCATAAGAAAAAAGAAATTGTGAAAATGCTAAACGATAAAGGATACAAAACGCTGATGGGCCGAGAATGGAAACTAGGATATATCTCAAATATCGCAGTAAAATATAACTTGAATCCTGAACATATTAAACGCAAAAAAAGATCGAAAAGGGATACAACAGTTTGATCACCCAATGTGGAACACCAATTGGCTGAAAAGATGATCAAGGCTTTACATTGTAACTATTTTTCTCGTATAAAAGTTGACAACCTGTTGAAATTTAAGCATATAAAGATTTTATACGTAAGGCAAAACAATTATGCA
>Ga0272440_1004245_pt1 | contig 10348 bp, 6 predicted proteins | sample SSMMMBAug17_FD_192440 | JGI IMG/M metagenome (GOLD analysis project Ga0272440, IMG submission 192440) | Marine sediment archaeal communities from Little Sippewissett salt marsh, Falmouth, MA, United States - SSM-MMB-Aug17 | ecosystem: Environmental > Aquatic > Marine > Wetlands > Sediment ... | reverse complement strand
TCGTATTAATGGTACAAACTCAAAAACCCCCCCTAACCCCCCTCAAGGGGGGAATTCGATCTTGGCTTCTTGAATAAATTTCATAAATATTCAATAATTTATCCTTAATTCAACAGTATTGAGGGTGGGGCTTGCCCCACCAAATTAATAGCACTAATGAAAAATTTTCATGATACAAAATTTATCCCTGAAATTAGTGGGGCAAGCCCCTCCTAAAATTCGGTGTTTCATAATCTGCCAAAGTAGAATTAGAGGTAAATTTTATAAATAGCCAGTTTTTAGTTCCGCCTTTAGGCGGTTTTAACAGAATGCAGAAAAATAAACAATTAGCTCAAAAAATGCTCGATAAACTGAATTAATTTCTCACCAAATTTTAATCATTGGTTTCAGCTCAAACCGCCTAAAGGCGGAACTACAAACTGGAAATAAATTCTCCAACTTTTTTGTGTTGCACCCATTAACACGTAATCAGGAAATTTTAAATTTTATAAAAAGATAAAAATATATGATATTAATTATTGATTTTGGTTCTCAGTACAATCAGCTTATTGCTCGAAGAGTACGTGAGGCAAAAGTTTACTGTCAAATTGAACCGCCAGATATTACAATAGATAAAATCCTGCTGCTAAAGCCTGAAGGAATAATCTTATCTGGCGGCCCTGCAAGTATTTATGAACAAGGTCCTGAACTTGACACCAATATTTTCAATTTAAATATTCCAATTCTTGGAATTTGTTATGGTATGCAATATATGGCTCATAAACTTGGTGGAATTGTTAACAGAGCATCTAAAAGAGAATATGGTCATGCTGTTCTAAATATAAATAATACAAAGAATTTATTTAATGGAATTGAGAGCAGCACAAAATGTTGGATGAGTCATGGTGATTCAATAGAAAAATTACCAGATGGCTTTGAAATTACAGGTTCAACTGATAATACTTCAATAGCAAGTTTTGAAAATAATATACAAAAATTATTTGGCTTGCAATTTCATCCAGAAGTAGCTCATACTCCTATGGGTTTCAAAATGATTCAAAATTTCTTATTTGATATTTGTAAATGCAGTCAAAATTGGAATATGCAAACCTTTATTGACGATTCAATAGATGATATTAAAAATAAGGTATTAGATAATAAAGTAATACTAGGGTTAAGTGGAGGTGTTGATTCTTCAGTTGCTGCACTTTTACTTCATAAAGCTGTTGGATCAAACCTGACCTGCATTTTTGTTGATAATGGTCTTTTAAGAAAAGATGAAGCTAAAAAATTAAAAAAAATATTTTCTGAAAATCTTAATTTAAATATTATATATATAGATGCTCAGGATAGATTTTTATCAAAATTAGAGGGTATTACTGATCCAGAGAAAAAAAGAAAAATTATTGGTAAAATTTTTATAGAGGTTTTTGAGCAGGAGGCAAAAAAGATTGATGGGGCTAAATTTCTTGCTCAAGGAACTTTATATCCAGATATTATTGAATCAAAGTCGGCTTTTGGAGGTCCAACAGCAGTTATTAAATCTCATCATAATGTTGGCGGCCTTCCAGAAAAAATGAATTTAAAACTTATTGAACCATTAAAATTTTTATTTAAAGATGAGGTTAGAGAATTAGGTAAGCAATTAAATTTACCTGATGAATTTATATGGAGGCAGCCTTTTCCAGGACCAGGGCTTGCAATAAGGATTATTGGAGAAATTAATAAAAAGCGTCTTCAAATTTTACGAGAAGTTGACGCAATACTTCTTGATGAAATTCGAAATGCAGGTTATTATAAAAAACTCTGGCAATCTTTTGCTGTTCTTTTGCCAATTAAAAGTGTCGGTATAATGGGTGATAAAAGAACTTATGAAAATATTATTGCAATTAGAGCTGTTAACAGTGTTGATGCTATGACTGCTGATTGGGCTCAATTGCCTTATTCCTTATTAGGAAAAATATCAAATAGAATAATAAATGAAGTAAATGGTGTAAATCGTGTAGTTTATGATATTAGCTCTAAACCACCAGCTACTATTGAATGGGAATAAAAGGTAGCCCATTTATGTTGCGCCCTTACAGGGCTAAAAATTTTTTTTTATATTTACCCAGGGCGTTGCCCTGGGCTGGTATATTGCGCCCTTTCAGGGCTAAGAAATATACCCCCTTTTTTTGAATGGGCCCGAATAAAACTATATCCGATATTATTAATTTAAGGAAAAAAATATGGAACCTAATAGAAATATTAAAATTGATGGTGATTATTTAAATTCATATCAAGATGAAATAAATGATATGCAATTTGATAAACTCAGTCAAAAAATGACTTTTTTTACAATAGCTATAACCTGTATAGTTGGCTTTTCTCTGGCATTTGGTTATTTTTATTTAAAAGATAATGTTAAAAATATTCCTGAGGAAGTTGAGGAATTATCTAAACATGTTGTTGAAAGATTATCTTCTGTTTCAGAAAGATATGAATCATTAGAAAATGCTCTTAATAGTAAAATTTCAATATTAGACAAAGTTACTGAGGGTTTTAGACAAAGTCAAAAAGAAATTAAAGCTGTTATTGAAGGAATAGAAAACTCAAAACTAGGCAAAGATGATATTAATCAAATAGTTGAAAAAACTTCAAATCAAACAAATAAATCCATTGTTGATCTTAAAAAGGAAATAAGCAATTATAATGCTACATACAATGAACATATTACTTCGATAAATGCAAAAATTGACACTGTTGATACCAAAACACAAAATTTAAATAATATAATTAATGCTTTACAAAAAAATGTTGATAAATTTAAAACAACATATGATGAAGTTTCTTCTTTATTAAGTGATGCTGTTAATTTAGAAACATTAGATAAAAGAATTAAGCAGGAAAAAGAGGATTATCAAAACACTATAGCAAGACAAAAAGCAATTCTTGAGAAAAAAATTCAGGTTCTTGAAGACCAGTTTAATGAAATAAAAAAAAAAATTAAAAATATAAATACCAGTGTTAACAATAAACACAATAATACAAAATTTTCCTCAGAAACAATTCAAAAACCAGTAATTGAAAAACAAAATATACAATCACAAACAAATGATGATCAAAGTCCCAATTCAGTTAATGTAAAAAGGCCCTCTCAAGACCTCATAAAAAAAAGAGATATTCCAGTTGTAACCCCTAAAATGGAAACAGAAACATATATGCAAATAGAAGATGTAAAACCAACACCAAAACCAGGTACTTATTATGAAGAAGAGATTCTCGAATAATACATTTTAAATATCTCTTTTTTGTGATTTAAAATAATTATGTCATATTATGACAGTAATCCTTTTTTGGTTTTTGCATCAGGTTAATCTTATTTTTAATATTATGAATTAAGAAATTATGCAAAAAAGAATTAAATTTTTAATTGATGAAATTTCAAGACATGACTTTTTATACTATATAAAAGCTATGCCGGAAATTTCAGATTCTGCTTATGATCAATTGTTTAATGAATTGATTTCATTGGAAAAAAAATATCCAGAGCTTATTATGCCTGAAAGTCCAACAAGAAGAGTTGGATCAGATATTGATAATGATTTTCCAGAGATAACTCATAATGCACCAATATTAAGCCTGGACAAAAGTTATACAATTAATGAACTTATTTCATGGATAAAAAAGAATAATGATAAAGCTGGAAAAAAATTGTCCTATATTGTTGAAGAAAAAATTGATGGAGTTTCAATTATTTTGACATATGAACAAGGTATTTTAGTAAAAGCAGCTACCAGAGGAAATGGATTAATTGGCAATGATATTACTAATAATGCAAAAACAATAAAAACAATTCCACTTAAATTGAAGAAGCCATATAATATAGAAGTTCGAGGCGAAGTATTTATCAAAAAGAAAGATTTTGACTATCTTTGCACAAAAGAAAACATCTCTTATGACAGCCCAAGAAATTTAGCTGCTGGTTCTTTAAGAAGAAAAAATAGTTATAAGACAGCTAAAATGCCTCTTGATATTTTTATTTATGATTTTATATCAGGTGAAGTCAATAATATAGGAGATCACTTTGATATTTTTTGTGAATTATCAGAACTTGGCTTTAAAACAAATGATCATACAAAATTATTTCATTTAAAAAATGATTCAGATTTTAATGCATTTAAAGATTATATTACACATTTAACTGATATAAGACAGAGTCTGGAATATGAAATTGATGGTTTAGTAATTAAAGTTAATGAAAATTATGCAAGAGATATAATTGGAACAACAGATAGATTTCCTAAATGGGCTATAGCTTTTAAATTTGAATCAAAAGAAGCAAACACAATAATTGAATCAATTGATATTCAGATCGGCAGGTTAGGAAGAGCGACTCCTGTTGCCAGATTAAAGCCTGTTAAAATAAGCGGTGCTTTAATAACTAATGCCACGCTTCATAATCAAGATTATATTGATTCTCTTGAAATAGCTGTTAATGATGTTGTAAGTGTAGCGAGAAGAGGTGATGTTATACCTGCTGTTACTAAGGTTATTGAAAAAAATTTATCATATAATAAAACATGGCAAATTCCAGAATACTGCCCTTATTGTTCAACATTATTAGCTAAAGATGGTGCTCATCATTATTGCAGCAATTACTCATGTCCACAACGTAATTTTGCGAGATTAAATCATTTTGCCGGCAAAAGTGGCATGGACATTGAAAATCTTGGACCAAAAACAATTCAAGTTTTAATTGAGAAAAAAATTATCAGTAAACCAGAGGATATATACACCTTTAACCCTGAATCTCTTAAAGGACTGGAAGGTTTTCAAAATAAAAAAATATCATTAATAAAAAAGGGAATATTAGAAAGTAAAAATAGACCCTTTGCTAAAGTTCTATCTGCGATTGGTATCAAGGATTTAGGTTATACAACAATTAATAATTTGATTAAATCCGGTATAAATTCTATTGAAAAACTTTTGAAAATTGCAGATGAAAACAATGTTGAAGCTCTTGTTCAAATTGATAAAATAGCTGAAACAATTGCAAAGCATATTATTGAAGGACTTTCTGACCCTGATACTAGAGAAACAATCAAGACTTTAAAAGAAATTGGTCTTATATTTTTTGAAAAATTACCTGAACAAAACAGCTTTAAACCTTTTGAAAATCAAACATGGTGTGTTACAGGAAGCTTTAATAATTTTAAACCTCGACAAAAAGCTGTTTTAGAAATTGAAAAAAGAGGGGGCAAAATTGTATCTCAGGTAAGTTCAAAAACAACGCATCTTTTAGCTGGAGAAAAAGCTGGAAGTAAAATAAATAAGGCTAAAGCTCTTAATATCAATATTGTTAATGAAGATGAATTTATTAAGTTTTTACTATAATTCTTGGGCAAAGACGCAGGGGACAAAGTGGACGCAGTGGACGCAGTGGACAAAGTGGACGCAGTGGACACAGTGGACAAAGTGGACGCAGTGGACACAGTGGACAAAGTGGACACAGTGGACAAAGTGGACGCAGTGGACAAAGTGGACGCAGTGGACGTAGTGAACAAAGTGGACTTAAAAATTATTATAATATCCATTTTATCTACTTTGTCCACTTTGTCCACTTTGTCCACTGCGTCCACTGCGTCCACTTTGTCCACTTTGTCCACTTTCCACTGTCCACTGTAAAAAAAAAGCTTAAGTCAGCAGCATGTAACTTAAAATTTTTTTATTCAAATTCCTATATTATTTATGAAACTTAAACAATTACAATTAAATGGTTTTAAATCCTTTTCTGATAAAACAAAAATAACATTTCCAATTGGTGTATCTGCAATTGTAGGCCCTAATGGCTGTGGAAAAAGCAATATTTTAGATGCTTTAAGATGGGTAATGGGTGAGCAGAGCAGTAAGCAGCTTCGTGGAAAAGCAATGGAAGATGTAATTTTTGCTGGAACTGATGGCAGGGCACCTTCAAATCTTGCAGAAGTATCTTTAGTATTATCAAATGATGATAAAGGATCATGTCCTGAAGAATATAAAAATGTTTCTGAAATTGTAATAACTCGAAGGCTTACAAGAAATGGAGACAGTTCTTATTTTATCAATAAAAAGTCAGGACGTCTTAGAGATATACAAAATATTCTTATGAGCAGTGGAATGGGTGCAAGAGCTTATTCCATTGTTCAACAAAATAATGTTGGTGCTATAACTGAAGCCGGGCCGGATGAGCGTAGAACCTTTATTGAAGAAGCTGCCGGTATTACTAAATACAAGCTTCAAAAAAAAGAAACTCTCAGAAAAATGGATCATACTAATCAAAATCTGTTGAGAGTTAAAGATATTGTTAATGAAGTTGAAAAGCAAATGAGGGGGCTTAAGCGTCAGGCAAATAAAGCAGAACAATACCAAAATCTTCAAAATAGAATCTTTAAACTTGATGTTAGTTGTGCTCTTTTAAATTCTGACAATCTTGAAAAAAAAATTAATGAAACAAAAGACCTTCTTAATAGATTAAAAGATCAGGACGTAGCTCAAATAACCAGACTTAAAGAACTTCATGATGCTATTGAAAAAATTCAAACTGAACGTATGAAAAAAGACAATATTATTTCTGAACAAAAAGCCAGAAGATTTGATACTCAAAGAAGAATTGATAAGATTGAAAATGACCTGTCGCATGCTAATGATGAAGTAAAAAGATTAACTGATGAGCTTAGAGATCTTGAAAAAACTCAAATTGAAATTGAAGAAAAAAATCAAAATATGTCTTCTGAAATCCAGAGATTAAGGCAGGACGCTGAAGATTTAAATAATGAAGCAAATGAACTAAAATCTCAATATCAAGATGAAGAAGCTGAAAGAGATGCAACTCTTTCAGAACTTGAAAATTTAAATAATAAGTTGAATATAAAAAAAGCCAGTTTAATGGATTATTTAGCTCAAGAGGCAAGATATAAAAACGTACAAAAAAATGCATCTCAAAACAAAGAAAGCCTTGAAATAAGAATAAAAAGAACTTCAGAAGAAAAAATTATTGCTCAAAACAAAGTCGATGAAAATAATAAGCAACTTGAAAAATTAGAACATCATATTCAGCTGCTTAAAGAAAGAATTGAAGAGCTAGAATTGCTTGTTTCAGACCTTAGAGATCAACTTGATGAAAAAAGAAACAAATTAAGTCAACAAATAAAAAAAGTTCAAAATTTTGATATAAATAGAAGCAAAATAAAGTCAAAATACCACACATTAAAAAAAATGGATGATAATCTTACATGGTATAAAGATGGTGTTAAAACTATTATGGCAAGAAAAAGAAAAGATCCTGGAATTATTGATATCCTCGCTGATATAATCCAGCCTTATCCTCTTTATGAAGAGGCTATTGAAGCAGCTCTGGGTGAAATGCTCCAATATATTATTGTTAAGGATCATGAAACAGGTACAAATTCAGCTAACTATTTAAAAGAAGAAAATGCAGGTCGAAGCGGTTTTATTCCACTTAAGGAATTGATACAAAAAGATTGTGATAAAGGAGATTTTGAAAATAATAAATTATTAATTAATTACATGACTATTAAGCCTGAATATGAAAAAATGATATATTCATTGCTTGGAAATGTTCTTTATGCCTATGATTTAAATGAAGCTTTGAGCATGTGGAATAAAAATAAAGGCTTTAGCGTTGTAACTCAAAAGGGAGAATTGATAACTTCAAAGGGAATTCTTATTGGAGGAAGCAAAAGCGAAGGAATTATAGCTAAAAAACTGGAAATTAAACAACTTAAAGAGCAATTAGATACTCTTGAAGATGAATTAATTGCTGCCAAGCTGGCTCAACAAGAATTAGAAAATCAAACCAGAGATATTGAAAAAGATCTTCAGCAATACAGCCAATCTTTAAATACTTTCAGACAAAATGAAATTGAAGCTGAGAAAAATATTTATAAAGCAACAGAAGACTTAAAACATTCAAATCGTAATCTTGAGTTTATTTCTGGTGAAATAAAAAGGCTCGAAAATGAAGAAAATGAAGTAAAACAAGAGCTTACTGAAAGTGATGAGGCTTTAAAAAATATTTCAAAAGATATTTCAAATGCACAGGCTGATATTACTCAGGTATCTAAACATATAAAAGAAACATCAAATACACTTGAAGACCATCAACAAAGAGTTGTTGATTTAAAGCTAAAGGCTACTTCTATTCAAACTCAATTAGAAAACAGCACAAATACACTCAGGCGTATAAAAGACTTTCAAAATGATTCTCAGTCTAATCTTGAAAAAATTAAACAAAGTATTACTCAAAAAAGCTTAAAAATAAGTGCCTGTAAAAAACAAATTATTGAACTTGAAGAAGACCTTAAAGTTCGAAAGAATGAATTACTTGAACTAAACAATGCATTATCTGACAATCAGGATGAATTTTCAGAAATTGCAAAACAAATTAAAGAAAATGATGATACAATAAAAAAAATAAAAGACAGCAGAGATGATACTCAAGAAAAGATTAGATCCTTAGAGCTTGAACAATCCCAAAGGCAGTTAAAATTAGAAAATATTCAATCAAGAATTAAAGAACGTTATGATATTGAATTGACAGAAATAGACGATTCTTTTGAAAAAGAAACTGAACTTTCAAAGGAAAACATGGAACAAGAATTAAGTGAATGCAGAAAAAAAATTTCAAAAATTGGTGCTGTAAATATGGATGCTATTAAAGAGTATGAAGAATTAGATGAACGTTTTCAGTTTTTAGATAAAGAACATAATGATCTTGTAACTGCCATGACTGATCTTGATAAGGTCATAAAAAAAATAAATAAAATATCAAAAGAGCGATTTGTAGATACTTTTAATAAAATTAATGAAAAACTCAATGAAGTCTTTCCTCAACTTTTTCAAGGCGGAAAAGCAAATCTTGTAATGACAGAACCAGACAAGCCTTTGGAAACAGGTGTAGAATTTATGGTTCATCCTCCCGGTAAGCGGCTGACAAGACTCAGCCTTCTTTCCGGCGGTGAAAAAGCACTATCCGCAATAGCATTTATTTTTTCAATATTTCTTATTAAACCAGCTTCTTTTTGTATTATGGATGAAATTGACGCACCTTTAGATGAAGCAAATGTAAGTAGATTTAACAGCTTGCTAAAAATAATTGGAGAAAAATCACAAATAATTATTGTAACTCATAACAAAGGAAGTATGGAGTTTGCTGATATGCTCTTTGGAGTTACAATGGAAGAAAAAGGGGTTTCAAAAATTGTTTCTGTTAATCTTACAACAAGTAATTAATGTATCCTCTCCATATTTCAGGCTAGAGTTAACATCTTATATTTATAAAATATATTAGGGAAATAATTGAACATTGCTCCTAAAATCTTCCATGCTTTGCAGCACAACAAAGCATGAAAGTTAACAAAACACTCGCTTACGCTCGTGGCTCTGATACATTTTTGTTTTTCAGCTCACATTCCACACCCTTATTTTATAATTCCCCTTTTTTTTTCGAGAGGCGTCATTTTTTGCCAGGATTCACAAATATATCAAATTTTAATTTCAATGCTATTAGATATTCCTTTTTATCATTCGATAGTGGTTTACTCAATCCTCTATTATTTCCTATCTTAATTGACATTATTCCCATAAATTTTGTCAACATCATGAATGACTTTGGTCCTTCAGTTCTTTTGTTGTCCCATCCTTTAAATGATCAATATTTGATCTTTTTTTTTCGAAAGGTAAGATACAACAAAAAAATTATGCATACTGACAAATAATCTTAAATAATTAGATATTTTTACTTTCAATTCAACCATGAAATTTGGAGAGGATACAAAAAATTGAACTCTCTTGAATAATAATAATTCATATGGGAATGCAAATTGTAACGAACTGTATTTTTCAGGCAGGTAAACAATAAAAAAACTTGCACCTTTGTTTTTTCAAGCAGGTAAGACAATTAAGAAACTTGCACCTTTGTCTACTGTATTTTTTAGAATAATTTTTCCTTTATGTTCCTCAACTATTTTTCTAGAAATCGACAACCCAAGTCCTGTACCCATGCCAGGATCTTTTGTTGTATAAAATGGTTCAAATATATGGTCTGCGATATGTTTTGGGATTCCAGGGCCATTGTCGGTAATTTCAATAACCACTGAATCATTTTTTAAATAGGATTCATCTTGAGTTAAAAAATATGAAGAAATTTTTATTTCCATAGTATCTTTTCCACTTTTTTCAACTGCATGTCTGGCATTGCTTATAAAATTTACAAGCACCTGTTCAAGGCGGACAGGTGAACCTTTAATAAGAGGTAATTTATCATCCATATTTTTGGTTAATTCAATATTATGTACTTTTAATTGTTCTGAAAAAAACTTTAAAGCAG
>Ga0272440_1004244_pt1 | contig 10351 bp, 8 predicted proteins | sample SSMMMBAug17_FD_192440 | JGI IMG/M metagenome (GOLD analysis project Ga0272440, IMG submission 192440) | Marine sediment archaeal communities from Little Sippewissett salt marsh, Falmouth, MA, United States - SSM-MMB-Aug17 | ecosystem: Environmental > Aquatic > Marine > Wetlands > Sediment ... | reverse complement strand
GATTGCACATAGAATTGGTCCTTTTTTAGTTATTATCGTCCAACGTTGGTTTTTCCAAACGCGTGATGTGGGTGTCCGTGTTAGTCAGTGATTGTCCGCCTGAACTGAAAAAATTCTTTATTAATGCCTGTACCATGCAAGCGTTTCTTTCAAACCTTGATTAAACAAATATTCGGGGATATATTTTAATACTCTTTCAGCAAGCTGGATATCACCTGATGATGCCAGAATATCACCATCTCTAGCCTGTTTATATTTGGCAGCAATATCAATATTTGCTTCATGGCAGATTGTTTGCCAGAGTTCATTGATTGTCCGCGTTTGTCCTGTGCCAATGTTAAAGACTTTTCCATTGACTGAGGGTTGGGTAGCAGCCAGAATATTGGCATTGACAACATCTTTAACATAAACAAAGTCTCTTGTCTGATTGCCATCACCATAGATAGTTGGTTGTTGTCTGGCAATGGCTTTTGTCAAAAATATTGAAATAACACCAGAGTATGGCGACGATGGGTCCTGACGCGGGCCATATACATTGAAATATCTTAAACAAACTGTTTCCAGTTGATAGATATCATCGTATATTCTGGCATAATACTCACCCATCATTTTTTGTGCAGCATAGGGACTTTTGGGTTGGGGGAGCATTTGTTCATGTTTGGGAAGTTCCGGGCTATCGCCATAAATGGCACATGAACTGGCAAAAACGACTCGCGCCACATTTGATTTTCGTGCAGATTCAAAAACATTCAATGTCCCCACATCGTTAATCATTGTGGTTTCTATGGGGGATCTGATCGTTCGCGGCACAGATACCTCTGCTGCCTTATGAAAAACCAGTTCACATCCTATCATGGATTGTTCAAGCGTTTTCACATCACGAATGTCAGCTTCAATAAACTCAATATGAGCTTTGATGTGAGCGATATTTTCAATTTTGCCGGTTGACAGGTTGTCGTAAATACGAACATGATAATTTTTTTCCAGCATTTTGTCCGCAATATGCGAGCCTATAAAACCGGCACCTCCTGTTATCAAAACTGTTTTCATTGTTACCCTGCCATTTTTGAAAAATCCGCAATCCGATTAAACCATTTGGAAATATTGACAAGCAATTGCAAACGATTATTTTTTAAAACCTCATCAGATGACATTACAAGCACATCATCAAAAAAACGATCCACGCAAGGCCGAATGGATGCGATGGTTTTTAAGGCATCATCAAAACGACCTTCCTTAATCAATGTAAATATTTCACTTTCCAGACGATTGCTTGTTTCAAATAATTCAGTTTCAGCATCATGTTCAAAACGTTTTGGATCAATTTCCGCCAGGGATTTTTCATCAATATTTTTTAAAATATTTCCCACACGCTTGAACGCCGCAGCCAACGACTCAAAATCGGGTTGTTTTTTCAAGTTCTCCAGTGCCCTTGCACGCAGCCAGATGTCTGGGATAGATGTCATTTCTGCGCTTAATACTGCTGTGGCAACGTCTTTGGCAATACCTGATTCTGTCAAAATATGAACCATGCGTGTCTGGAAAAAATCCATTACAGCACCAATCACTTCTTCCTGCTTGATAGTGCGTTTTTCCATCAGGATAGAAACTGATTTTTCTACAATTTCTTGAAGTGAAAATGTCAACTGACGTTCATTAATCATCCGAATCACACCGATACAATTCCGCCTCAGCGCATAGGGGTCTGCAGTGCCGGTGGGTATAAGGCCAACACCAAAACATCCGCAAATGGTGTCTATTTTATCGGCAATGGCTAAAAGTGTACCCACCATTGTCTTGGGTAATTCCCCGCCTGAATGGGTGGGTTGATAATGTTCCTGGATAGCGATTGCAACAGCCTCGTCTTCATTGGCTTTTTGCGCATAAACTTTTCCCATAATGCCCTGAAGTGTAGGAAACTCATTAACGACCTGTGAAACCAGATCAGATTTGCAAAGCCATGCTGCACGACTGACATGCGTCAATATAAGATCATCATCCACCTGCCGGGCCAGATAAGACGATAATTTTTGAATACGAATGGTTTTATCATAAACTGTTCCCAATTGCGCTTGAAATAATACCCCTTTTAATTTTTCAACGCGGGTATCCAGATTAATTTTAAGATCACCCTTATAAAAAAAACGTGCGTCTGATAGCCTTGCACGTAGAACACGTTCATGTCCTTTGGATACCAGTGCCATGTCCTTGACTGGCGTATTGTTTACTGCAATGAAACAGGGCATCAATTGACCATTGGATTGGGTGATTGCAAAATATTTTTGATGTTCCCGCATGGCGCAAATTAATACTGACGAAGGCACTTCCAAAAAATATTCTTCAAATCGGCCAGCGCATGCTATCGGATATTCCACAAGATTTGTAACAATGGCCAGTAAGTCGTTATCTGTTCTAATTTGTCCGCCCAATTCTGATGCCAGTTGATTGATTTGCGAAGCAATCATTTGTTTACGCTTATCAATGTCCACAACAACACTTGCCTGTGCCAGTTGGGTTTCATAATCTTTTGCGGATTTAATTGTCAATGGTTCATGCGTAACAAACCGATGTCCACATGTGATCTGGCCACTTTTCAGATGGCCCCAATCAAAGGATATTGGCGTATCACCCAACAAACAAATCAAAGATATCACCGGACGTGCAAATGATTTGCTATAATCAGACCATCGCATGGTCTTTGGAAATGGTGTATTGTCAATAATTTTTGGCATGATCTCAGGCAGAACATTTTCTGTGGTACTGCCTTTATCAGTAATGGTGAGACACAGATAATTGCCTTTGGGCATTTCCTTAATAAAAATATCATCAACAGTTTTTCCCCACTTCTCTGCAAACTTCATTGCCGGCACTTTAGGATTGCCATTGTCATCATATGCCACTTTTTGAGGAGGGCCTGTTTCTTCGCGTGTTTGGGATTGTTGCGCCTCTGCAATATCAGAAATGAACAGTGCGAGGCGCCTGGGTGTACCCATTGTACGAATATCGCCATGAGCTATTCGGGCTTTAACCAAAGCATTTTTAAGATTTTGACACATACTGTTCAATGCAGGCTGAATATAACCTGCGGGTAATTCTTCAGTGCATATTTCAAATAGCAAATCGTTCATGATATCTCCTTTGTTGTGAAATTCTTTTCAAGCAATGGATATCCCAAATTTTCTCGGCCTTTTAAATATGAATTGGCAGATTTTCGGGCCAGTTTTCGAATCCGGGCAATATAGCCGGTTCTTTCAGTCACACTGATTGCCCCGCGTGCATCCAGTAAATTAAATATATGAGAACATTTCAAGCAATACTCATAGGCTGGAATGGGTAAATCTTTTTGGACAATATTTAAGGATTCCTGCTCACACATATTGAACAATTGACGAAGCATATCAATGTCTGCATGTTCAAAATTATAGGCCGATTGTTCAACCTCCTGTCTGTGGTGAACTTCGCCATAGGTAATGGTATCATTCCATTGAATATTGAAAACATTATCAATGCCCTGCAAATACATGCATATGCGCTCAAGCCCATAGGTCAGCTCTACAGAAATTGGTTGCAATTCAATACTTCCTGCCAGTTGAAAATACGTAAATTGTGTGATCTCCATACCATCAAGCCAGACTTCCCAGCCAAGTCCTGATGCACCCAGCGTGGGAGATTCCCAATCATCTTCAACAAAGCGAATATCATGCGCCAGTGGATCAATTCCAATTTTTTTCAGGCTTTGAAGATATAAATCCTGAACATCTGTGGGTGAGGGTTTTAGCAAGACCTGATATTGATAGTAATGTTGCAGCCGATTGGGATTTTCACCATATCGGCCATCAGTGGGGCGTCTTGATGGTTGAACGTAGGCTGTTCGCCAGGGTTCTGGACCCAGGGCTTTCAAGAGTGTGGCCGGATGAAACGTGCCGGCACCAACTTCCATATCATAGGGTTGAACAAGTACACATCCTTTTTCTGCCCAAAATGCTTGAAGTGTCAGAATGATTTCCTGAAATGTCATTGATTGTCTCCTTCAATAATTACACCGCAATCTGCGATTTTATTTTGTAACAGCGAAGCGTCAGGATACTTTTTCAAAATATGCAACCAGACGTCTCGCAATATATCAATTTGTTTGGTTTCGCCGATGGCCCAGATACATCCGCCGCCACCAGCACCAGTAAATCTGGCAGCACATTGATTGTCAATTGCTGCCTGAAGTAATTCCATACCGGTTTTATCAAAAACATCGGGTGTCATTTGCATGCGGATATCGACTTCCGATCTCATTGCTGCAACAGCGCTGGGCCAATCGTGATGAATCAAAGCGTTCGAAAATGATCGGGTCTGTAAAACAATTTGTTCCCATTTTTTTCTTGTGGTGCCTGTCAGAAATTGTTCCACCCATTGTCCATTGATATCTTTTGATTCATGAGGCACGCCGCAGTACGCAATGAGAACATGTTGCTCCAATGCGGGATATTCCTTTGGTGATAATAATGCTTCCTGCACAAAAGGCTTTTTTGCAGGAGAAGACTCAAAATGCCAGGCATTGACTCCCCCGAATATGGCCGCCAGTTGATCCTGAATTCCGCATGAAACGCGGGCCACATTGCTTTCAATTTGATAGGCAAGAATTGCCATTTGATCTTGTGAAACAGGCTTATTGACAATATGGGCCAGGGCTGCAATTAAGGCAACTGCTGCGGTGGAGGATCCCCCAAGTGCGCTTCGTGGGGGTGAGCTGGATTCGATATGAATATGCAGCCCGGATACACGATAATAGCTGACTATTGCAAACATCAGCCCCAAAGGGTGGTCAAAGGGAAGATTTTCTGCAGGAAAACAGGTTTCGGTGAATCCCTTTGATGTTATCTTGACCTGTCCTGATGCGTATGGCTTCAAGCAGACACGCGTGCGCATATCCAGTGCGATATTGAATGTACATGGTTTTAAATGACGCAATGTATAGTAAAATAATGGAATATCAAGCGTGCCGCCTGCATCAATTCTGCAAGGGGCTGATGTTATTATTTCCCTGTTATTGGGATATTGTGTCATGAGAATTGTCTCCTGAAAATAAATTGAATTTTCAATTGTTTACCCGCTGAATAAGCATTTTCAAGCCATAAATCAATTCTTCAATACCTGACTGGCCATTAAGGTTTATATCTGGCATAACAGGCAAATTCGGAAATGGTTTTTGACCTGCAATACATTCAAAACAATGCATAATATCCGCAATATCAAATTGTTTATCTTGATTGATATCCAAAATCGTCAATCTAGGATAAAAAGTCAAGTGGGCAGCATTGTTTTCTATGCGCCAGGGTTCTTCACTCACAGTAAAGTAACCCATAGATTGCTTGAACCAGCAGACAGCCTCGCCTTGAAGTTCTTGAACATAGGGTACAGATACCAGATTGGGCGTTTCAAAAAAAGAGCTGATAGGCATATGACTTTCTTTTCTCCAATAATATACAACGCTTTCAGACTTAATAAGCAACTCATTGCCATCAGGCGACAGATCCCCGCCGACTGCCCAGGAAAAAGGGATACTGGCGATTTTTTCGGCATGATTGACTGTTTGTGTGGATTGAGGATATTTCAACCGGTAGACCCCAACCTGTTCTTCCCGCTTGGATACGATATAAAGATCACAGGAATTCGGCTCAACAATAAGGGTTTCCGCATCACGCTTGCCATCAGGGAACTTAAATGCAATCTGATCAAATGTGGTAATCCAATTAATTTTTTGAGGCACAGATTGAATTATTTCAGGCTCCTGAAATCGATAAATATACTTTTTCTTACGCTTTGCCTTATTATCACCCATGTCTGCAATATAAATATATGATGTCTTTGTAACAGGCCCTGGACCACAGGCAATATCTTCCCAATCAATTGCTTCAATATCTTTGAGTTGGAAAACACCAAGATGCTTGGCTTGCATAGACATGGCATATATGCGGCTTTCATCGCCAGAGTCATTATGGCTCCATAAAACATTCGTATATCTGCGGCTCATGGCAAGACCTGATGCCTCATTCAATGGGTCATATTCGATAATCCCCAAATCCACTGCCATACCAAAGGTGTCTGTATTGTCATACACCATGCTTCCTTTGCATGGATAAATAAGCATCAGTTCAATTATAATTATAAAAAGAATTTTTTTCATATGATTACTTGTTGGTGACAGAAAGTTGATCAAATGATGTCTGTTTGCGTGCAATATAATCAACCAATGATGGTGTAAAGGTTTTCATCCAAGTACCCATTTTATCTTTGAATGTGAGATAAACATCACGTTTTTTTCTTCCTGCGGCTTCCAGAATTTGACGAACACAAATATCAACAGGCATGGCTTTAGATTCTTTAATATGTGTTTTTCCATGGGGTTTGCCATCACTGTTAATCGCTTTTTCACGAATCGATGTGGCAATATACCCCGGGTAAACCATTGTAATTTTGATACCATCTGAAGCAACTTCACAGCGTAATGCATCAAAAAAACCGGCCAGGGCATGATTTGCAGCAGAATAGTAAGTTCTTGATGGCACACCAATTTTCCCGGTAACGCTTGAAATTGTTAATATTTGTCCTTGAGATGCCTTTAAAAAAGAAAGTGCGGCATACGTGCAGTAGACACTACCAAAAAATTTGACTTTCATTAATTGCTCGCCAATTTCCATCTGGGTGATATCTTCAAACCTGGCCCACATGGAATACCCGGCATTGTTGACAAGCATGTCAATCCCCCCATAGTAATTGACACTGCTTTGAATTAAATTTTGACATTGACTGGCATCAGAAACATCTGTGGGCACGTGTAATGCCTGCGCGCCATTTTCCTGGCATAGATGTGCGACTTCTGCCAGACGTTCTGCACTTCTTGCGGCAAGCGTTAAGCGGCTGCCCTGACGAGACAACTGGATTGCCATCTCTTTCCCAATACCACTGGATGCACCAGTGATAATTATGCGTTTATCTTTAAATTTTGGCATGTTAATATTCCAGTTATGGGTTAAACTTTTAAGTATTTATCCTTACATACATAGGACAAATAACTGATCAGGTCAATATTAGATTTTGGCGTCAATAAATATTACATTGTTATTTAAAGGAATTATTTGGCAAAAAATAATCTTTTATACTTTGATATTTTTGCATTGATGGATTTTCTTGATCAGTTTCGCGTACGTTTTTAATAAAAGCACTTATTTTTTGATGGTCTTTCAATCCTTTTGATTTTTCAACTCCGCTTGAGACATCAACAGCAAAAGGTCGCACTGTTTCAATAGCCAAAGCGACATTTTCGGGTGTCAGACCGCCAGCCAGAATAATTGGCTGTTTGTTTGCAATATCAACCGCTTTTTGCCAATCAAATGTCATTCCTGTACCACCATGCGATGTTTTGGAATATGTATCCAGAAGCATAATGATATTGGGATCGTCAACATGCGGAATCGGATGATCGGGTTTTACCCGAAATCCTTTTATCATGCGAAAATCTTTTTTGATTTGATCCATGTCTGATAAGTCATCGTGAATTTGTACTGTATTCAGACCGCAAAATTTTTTTATTTTAATTATTTCATCTGTTGTATGATTGACAAAAACACCAACATAAAGTCCATTTGAAGGAAGTTGTGAAATGATTGTTTTGGCTGTTGATGGCGATACTTTTCTCGGGCTTTCAGCAAAAACAAAGCCAAGGGCATCTGCCCCCAAATCTATTGATGCGTGTGCATCCTCAATGTTTGTTATGCCGCAAATTTTAATAAATGTCATTTATTCTTCCTAATTGTTATGATGTATTCATACTAATGCTTCAAAAACAATTCTTTCAAATCTTTTAACTCGATTTTCCATCAGATGCTCCCTATGACATCTTTCTTGGCCTCTTCGAGCAATAATTTCTCGTTCATTGGGATGGTCCAAATAATATTGTACCTTTTCAATAAGTTCGTTTGAATCCTTAAAAGTCTCTATTTCAACTCCTGGTTTAAACAATTGATCAATATTGGGATGATACTCTGTTAATAAAAAAGAACCTATGCCTGTCACTTCAAAAAGCCTAAAATTGCCAGCTTCGCCAGCAATGTCAATGTCTGCATTCAAAACTATTTTGGCTCTTTGAATTTCTTGATACATTTCTATTCCCCATCTTGGCCCGGCAGTAATAATCGGCAAATCATGCGGCAATACATTTGCGTCTGATCCAATAAAATATGAAGATGCGATATCTTGCCTGTTTGCATAAGCATTTGCCAGATCTATCAGGTATTTATTTCTTTTTTGATGAATCAGCATTGCATTTCCTGTAAAAATGAAATCCCATTTTTTGCTTTTTTGTTTTATCTGATTTAATATTTTTTTTGAAAAACCCGGTAGATTATATGCTGATGATTTAGCACCAGCCAAGACAGCGTAGTTTAAACAAGAAGACAAATGGCTGAACAAGATGTCATAATCGCGCAAATCAGTTGTTGATTTAAAAACAGACGCTCGCCAACCAATAATCAGTTTTGGTTTCCATTCTAATTGTTTAATAAATGAATGCTCAAATTCTATTGGGTCAGCAATATACAAAATGTCGGGTTGTATTATTTCTATCTGGTTCCTCAAAGATTCATAAAACCATTCACTATAATATGTCATGTTTAATTGATGTTCCTGTATCCATTTTGCCTGAGAGTAGGGATTATTAGCAATAACAAGATCTGATGAAAAAGTATCTTTAGATAAGTATGGTGTAAGAAGGTTTCCAGAACTGAAACCATCGTTTAATAATGACTGTATTTGCGTTGAATAGGTTTGATATTGTAAATCTGGATACTTTGCATAATGATGTTTGATGTACTCAGGATAAAACGTATTAACTTGTAATAGATGAATCCTATTATCTGATCGGACATGATTCCTTTTCCATATTTCAATTTTTTCAATCCCTTGTTGATTTAACCTCCAACTGGCATGAGATATGTTTCTAAGTCTATTATAATCTCCAACAATTCTGAGATTATGAATGGCATCTTGTCCATTCCATACTTCATCTTTACCACCAATCATATGTGAATAATCATGATTTTGATGCACAGCAAGAACTTGTTCAGTAGCATCAATTACAGGAATATTGAGTGAAGATGACAACGCCATCAATACATTATCCCAATACGCTCGACCAACAATTATAGGAGGAATTACCGGCCATAGCCCTTTTGTATATACAAAATAATCAATGCCTCTTGGTCCATGCAGTCTGCCATGATGATTGACAATATTTAAAAGAAAGTTTTCCCAGTCAGGATTTTCATAATCAATGTATTCGGAAATATTCGTATCCCGTCTGCATCCAACCATCAGAAATTTGGGAAATTGGTTATATGTTTTCCGAATAGCAAACATAAAAGAATTATTAAAAATAATATCGCCATTTATATATGCCAGTATTGAATTTTTTGACTGGGTTTCTACAATATCAAACATCATATTTGCATATGGCGCACCTGATGGAGAACATTTTATATGCGGAAAATGGTTTAAATTGAATGCCTTTGAAATTTCTTGAGTTCCAGGCGCATTACCAAAAACAAATATTTCTGGTTTTGGGGCAAGTAATAACCAACTTTTTATGGCATTAATCTGTATAATTTTTGTATGCCCAAAAAAGGGCTTAAACGTTGTAAAGATTGTCAAGTAATGATTCTTCACTTATATTTTCCATATGTTTTGATATAATTCAGTCATAATTCATCTGATTGAGTCTTCCAAAATCACATAAACAGATGAATCATGGGGCAAATTACGATTCTGCTTTTTAAAATTACGATCATTGCGAAATATCCGAGCCTCATTATTTATATTGAAACCTTTCAACCCAATGTTCGGAATATTCTTGAAAGGCTTCAAGCATTTGGCATCATTTGCAATATAGCATGTTGATTTTATTTTTGATACCAAATTATAAAATCTATGGCCACAAAATTCAGTTGAATTTGTATAGATTTATTAACATAGCAACCGCCCTTTTATCAAGTATATGATCCAAAAATTAAAATATTTGTTAATTTATGCGCAGGCGTTATATTTTGATTCAAAAAAATGGCAGAGCAATTAACAATATTGAATACTCCCCAAAAACCGACATAAACAGAATAATTTGTTTACAAGGCATTGGAATTAGATTATTGTATTGACCGCCCCCAAAATTTTTTTTTCATTGGGAAGAATATGGGACGTCTATGATTTTATGCTTTTCTTTGAAAGTTTCAATCTCTTGCCGATAAAAGCATAAAATCATAGACGTCCCTTTTTACGCACAGGTGAATACAATTTGCTCATTATTTTT
>Ga0272440_1004243_pt1 | contig 10352 bp, 8 predicted proteins | sample SSMMMBAug17_FD_192440 | JGI IMG/M metagenome (GOLD analysis project Ga0272440, IMG submission 192440) | Marine sediment archaeal communities from Little Sippewissett salt marsh, Falmouth, MA, United States - SSM-MMB-Aug17 | ecosystem: Environmental > Aquatic > Marine > Wetlands > Sediment ... | reverse complement strand
GATTGGAAGAATTAGTTGGATTATATTTTATTTTGTGGACTGACGCGGACAAACACAGACATACAACTTCATATGATTGGAAGAATTAAAGTTGGATTATATTTTATTTTGTGGACTGACACGGACAAACACAGACTTACAGCTTCACATGATTGGAAGAATTAAAGTTGGATTATATTTTATTTTGTGGACTGACATGGACAAACACAGACTTACAACTTCACATGATTGGAAGAATTAAAGTTGGATTATATTTTAGTTTGTGGACTGACACGGACAGACACAGACAAACACAGACTTACAATACAACTTTACATGATTGGAAGAATTAAAGTTGGATTATATTTTATTTTGTGGACTGACACGGACAGACATAGACAAACACAGACTTACAACTTCACATGATTGAAAGAATTAAAGTTGGATTATATTTTATTTTGTGGACTGACATGGACAAACACAGACTTACAACTTCACATGATTGTAAGAATTAAAGTTGTGGATTATATTTTAAATATCCTTACTTTTTTTTAGCTATTGTTTCTTCAATTTTTTGGAGTAAAATTCTTAAATGTTTTGCAAAGGCTTCTGCTGTCTGATACCTTTTATTAATATCCTTATCTAATGCAATATCAAGTATTTGTTCACAGGCAACCGGGAGTTTAGAGTTAAATTCCTTTGGAGCGGGGTGGTTGTTTTTTGTTATATTATAAGATAGTTGCGAAAACGTATCTCCAGTAAATGGGAGGTTGCCTGTTAAAAGTTGATAAAATATTATGCCAAGTGAAAAAATATCACTTCTGCCATCTATCTTTTTTGCCTCAATTTGTTCAGGTGACATATAAACAGGTATTTGTACTGTTGGGCTAACTTGTTTAAAACATGGTACTGGTAAAAATGAGAGTCCAAAGTCTAAAATTTTTACTTCAGAATCTCTGTTTACAAAAATATTTGAAGGTTTTAATGAGCCATGAACAACCCAGTTTTTATGAGCATAATCAAGAGTATCGCATATAATTATCATATATTGTAAGACTTTTCTAAGGGGTAACAGGTTATAAGGGGAATAATACTTTTCAAGGGCATTTTCTTCCAAAATATCCATAACAATATAGCAGAAATCATCATCTACTCCAAAATCATAAATTTTAACAATATTTGGATGAGAAAGACGAGAAATTGTTTCAAGTTCATTCATAAAATTTTTCTTTATTATTTTTTTCAGATCTGGTGAGCATGTTTCTTTTAAATAGAAAGTTTTAATGGCAAGTTTTTGTTCATCAACATGGTCTTTTCCTTTATAAACTATTCCTATTGAACCTCTGCCAATTGCTTCATCAAGATCATAACGCATAAATTCAGGTTCATTAATCTTATTTCTATCTGGCTTTTTTTCAACTTTTTTAGCAAAATAACCAGGGAAAATAAAAACAAAGCCTGAAAAAAGCTGCAAGGCTGGATATATCCATTTAATCCAAAAATCATTATTAATGAGAAAATACATGCATGTTGAAAACCACAGGCCAAATAATAGAATAAATATTATTGAAGCAGTATAAATTCCAATTAATGGCATAATTATAGATAAAAAAACCAAAAATATGCAGGCTGCTCCAATTTGTGCATATAATGACCAATCAGGAATTTTAATCATTGAATTTTTAATAAGATTTTCAAAAACATTAATATTGTGAAATGCTTCATTCAGACCTTTTTGACTATATGATAATAATTGTTTTGAATTGCAGGAACAAATAATTACAATCTTGTCTTTAAAAACTGATTTAGGAATATGACCATTATAGACATCGTAAAATGAAAAAACAGGGGTTTTGATTGAAAATAGTTTTAATTGTACTTTATATTGTTCATCTGTAGGAATAAATGAATCTTTTATATAAATACCTTTTTGGGGCATAATTTTTATTTTATCTGGTTCGATGTTATTGAATTTCATAAAGAGTTTAAGTGGATAAGATGGATAAAATTTGTCTTGATATTTTATAAACAAAATTTCATTTCTTAATTTTTGATCAACATCATATTGAAGGTTAATATGTCCAAAGTTTTTTGCAGCCTCTGCAAGTTCATAAAATGGCATAATTGCAGAACCTGCATTTATTGATTTATTGCTGGTTTTATTTGCATTTATTGCACATTTTTCTAAAAATTTTAAAGCCTCTGGCTGACTGTCTAATTTTGAAAAAAGATTTAGTTTAAAATAAACTGGCAAAACAACATTGTTAAGAGATTTTATAGATTCAATAAATTGTTTTTCATTATCTAATCGAACTGAAGCTTCTTCTAAATATTTTAATAATGCCTTTAGATTAACCTCTTTTGTTTCTTCAAGGCTTGTTCTAAATGTTGAAATTATCTGATTAATTTCTCTTAAAGCAGATTGTTCTTTTTTTTCATTAAAAATTAAATTAAAGCCAATAAGTTTTGCATTTGATTTTGATACGTAATCAATAGTTGTTGAAAATTTATCCAATGACCAGGGCCATGTACCTAAGCTTTCTATGCTTTTATCATCAATGGTAACAAGAACAATATCTTGAGATAAATTTTGATTTTTTGTTGAAAATATCATTGCAAAATCATAAAATTTTCGTTCAAGGGATTCAATAACAGGTAATTGAATTAAAGACATTGCTGAAAAAATAATAGTAACAATTATACCTGTTGATAAACTTGAAATATTAAAAATTGATTTCATAAGATTATTTTTCTAACCTTTCAAAATATTTATTTTTACACATATTCTCTATTAAATAAAGATTATGAAAAGCCTCATTAAAATCCTTTTTAGCAGTTGTAAAAAGCCCATGTCCATAAACAATAGCGCCTCTTTTTCCAAAAACAGCATCGGGTAATGTATTGCATAAGCCATATTTTCCAGTGCCGACTTCTCCGGAAACAATAGGAATATCATCGATAAATCTATTTTTTTTACATTTTATATGGCAATAATTTTTGTTTTCACAGTTTTCTTTATGATCACAGTCCATTGACATAATAACTGAAAAATGTGGATGACCATGTAATATTGAATTTATATTTTCATTTAAAACAATTTGTTTATGTGCTGAAAATTCGCTTGATGCTGTTATTGCTGTGCATGAAGAGCCATCTAAAGGGCATGGATCAATACAGCCTTTAAGTTCATCAAGTGAGCTTCCAGTTTGACTTATATAAAGAATATCATTTGATTTATGTGAAATATTTCCAAAATATGAATCCACCAATTTAAAATCAACTACATACTTCCCAGCCTCACAAATTGCCATATAAACATCTGCCTCTGATTCAAAAGGAGCTTTTTTAAGAACTGGTAATTTTTTAGTATTACCTTTTATGTCAATATAGGAAATAACTTTTTGAAAAAACTTATCATATTTTTTATCAATTTTATTTTGCTTATAAAGACTAAGATAATCTGAAAAGAATTTAATAAAACATGCAAAACAAACTGATGAGTAAACAACGTATGCCTGTTCAGGGCTGACATTTCCTTTGGTAATAATTCCATAATCCTTAATAATAACTGATTTTCTATGTTTAAGTATTTTTATAATACTGTCAATATTAAAATCATGGCAAATTTGCAGATCATGTAAAAATGTTCGTGTTTCAGTGTCTTGAGGGAATATTGTTTTTTGATTTAAATCAGATAAATAATCAATAATGGTTTTATATGGTTGAGCAGGCTCTGAATATAAAATTGAATTTATGCTTAAAGCTTTAAAAAGCTGGTTTAAAAGCGATATTTTTTCATGTTTTTTATTCCAATAAATATTTGCATCTAATGCACCAAATAAAGGCGCATCTTTTTCAACTATATTATTTGAATATAATTTATTTTGATATTTATTTATTAATTTTTCCAATCAAGTCCAAGCTCCTCAGCCTTATTTGAATATAATTTATTTTGATATTTGTTTATTGATGGTCTCGTAAAAAGTCAATTTTACAAAAATCGGTATTAATAATTTCAAATTGTTACACATATAAAAATCTCATTTTTTGACTTTTTACGAGACAATCATTTATTAATTTTTCCAATCAAGTCCAAGCACCTCAGCCTTATTTGAATATAATTTATTTTGATATTTATTTATTAATTTTTCCAATCAAGTCCAAGCTCCTCAGCCTTTTTTGCAAGAGGTATTCCATTTTCATCAAGACCTCTGATTTTATAATAATTTGAACGAAGTTTATAAAATTCATTTTTATCTATAGCTTTTATAGAAGTTTCATTATCACAAAAGCCGTCTTGTGAAAAAAAGCGGTCAGGCAGATCATCATCTTTTATATCAAATCCATTTACAGCATTCATAATTTTTTCATTATAAAAAATTTTTTCACCAATTTTCATTAAGTCCTGATTAGAATAATCTACATTTGTAACAGCTTTAAATATTACAGAATATTCTTCTAAAGATGCTGCAAGCAATGCAAATTTACAAATTGTCAATGAATCTGCAATACAAAACATATCTTCAGCAATTTTAACAATTCTTGCTTTTCCAGAATAAGAGAATCTATCAGTTGCAACAGGTTTTCTTAATATTTCATGACTTATTGGATAAGCCCTTAAATGGCATCCCCCTCTAGTAGATGTTACATAGGCAAGAGCCATTGAATATGATCCTCTTGGATCATAAGCAGGCAAATCCTGACCCTTAACAGACATAGAAATTTGAGGTTTTCCAATTTTTTGTGCATAATTAAAAGAACCTGAAGCAAGTTCTCTTCCAATACCAATTCCCTGTCCAATTTGATCTAACATACTAAGAACATTTTCAGATTTTAAATTCATTTTACAAGCTTCCTGAAAACATGCAATAGTTGAAGCTGCTGATATTGTGTCCATACCCATGTCATTACAAATCTGATTTGCCTTAGTTACTATATCAATATCATTATTATTAATAAGGGCACTAAAATGAGCCATTGTTTCATATTCTGGAATTGGAATTTCACAATTATTTTGAGAAGGATTTATTTTATCAGGTTTAAATAATTTTTTACATAATATATTACAACCTTTACAGCCTTTGCTGTGCGGGTTATATTTTTTTTTAAAAGACCATGCATTCATGGAAGAAAAATTTGTAAAAAAGGTATTTCTAAAATTATCAGTAGGTATCATTTTTCTTACACTTATAAGATCATATAAAGCTCCTGTTCCAAATTTAGAAATACCATGTTCACCTAAAAGAACAGGAGAGGAAGATACTAACCTTAAAACATCCTCTGAAGCTTTTTTTAGAGCCTGTAAATCCTTAACCTGATTTTTCCCATTACCTTTAACCAGAATATATTTGATATTTTTTGCGGCAAAAATTAGACCAAGTCCATTTCTTCCTGCAGCAAAATGAGAATCTATCATTATATTTGAAAAAGCAACCCCATTTTCAGCAGCAGGACCAATTGCAGCAATTGAGCCTTTTTTTCTAAGTTGATTAAAAATTTTACTTGTTTTCCAAAAAGCCATATGAGCGGCAGAAACAATATTTATGCTGTCATCTATGATCTCAATACCACATAAGTTTTTGTTTTTTCCTGTAATAATAAATCCATCCCATCCAGCTCGTTTTATATTTATTCCAAGAGAACCTCCAACTGATGAATCACCAATTGTACCTGTTAAAGGAGAGCGGCTCATAATTGTCATTCTGCCTGAAGCTGGTGAAGATGTTCCAACAAGAGGGCCTGTAAAAAGGCAAAGAGGCATATCTGGGCTGTCCCAGTTAAGATGAATGTAATCTCTTAAGAAATAACCAGCAAGTCCTCTTCCTCCTAGCCAATTTAAATAAATATCTTGATCAAGATTAATTTGAAAGTGTTTACCTTTTGAAAGATCAATCTTTAGAATTTTTCCTTTCCAACCATACATTATGAAATAAATCCTCCTCCAATCACTTTATTGTCAATATAAAAAACAGCTACCTGTCCAGGAGTAACAGCCATTTGAGGTTTATCAAACTTAATAGCAGCACAATTATTATCTTTTGGAATAATAGCTGCTGGTATTTCTTTGCATCTGTACCTTATACGAACATTTATTTGAGTTGTTTTAATTAATTGATCTTGTATCCAGTTGATATTATTTACATTAAATTCATATGACATAAGATCATTTTTTTTTCCCACAATAAGTGCATTATTTTTATGGTCAAGTTTGACAACATAATATGGCCAGGGTGCTGGACAGTTTATACCTTTTCTCTGGCCAATTGTAAATGCGTGAAGTCCTTGATGGTTTCCAATTATTTTCCCATCTGTGTTTATTATAGGACCCTTTGATTTTTTAAAATTTTTTTGTTCAGATAAAAATGAGGAATAGTTTTGATTTTTGATAAAACAAATTTCCTGACTTTCATTTAATTGACTATATAAAAATCCCCTGCTTAAACATAATTTTTTGATATTTTCTTTTGTTTCATAAGCTAATGGAAATAATGCGTGTTTGAGTTGATTTTGATTTAATAATGCTAAAAAATATGATTGATCTTTATTTTTATCATCTCCTTTTAACAGGCAGTATTTACCATTTTTTTCAATTTTTGCGTAATGGCCTGTTGCAAGATGCGTTGCCCCTAATTTTAAAACATAATCAAGAATTATAGTAAATTTTATTTTTGAATTACAAAGCATACATGGATTTGGAGTTAAACATTTTTGATAAGAATCAACAAAATAATCAACAATATATTTTTGAAAAACTTCTTTTATATTAATGGTTTCACACTTGATATCAAGGAGTTGGGCATTTTTTTGGACTATTTCAATATTTTTTTTTTCATTTGTTTCATAACCAGTAAGAAAATGTATTCCAAATATTTTATAACCTTTATTTTTAAGTAATAAAGCACTGGCAAAGGAATCAACTCCACCACTTAATGCAACAGCTATCATAAATAATTTAGTTCCTGGTTATGGTATTTTAATCTTGTTCTTGAAAAAAATTATTATTATCGCTCAACTTTGGTTTTTCGGACTGACACGGACTGACACGGACTAACACAGACTTACACTTAAGATAATTGGAAATCCATTTGGGCAATGGTTATTAGTAATTGCAGCAAGCATTGAAAAAACAAAGTTGGTAGTCTTTAAAAAAAGTCAATTTTTCAAAATTGCTATTAACAATTTCAAAACGTAATAATTGTCAAAATTTATCATTTTTGACTTTTTACGAGATCATCAAAGTTGGACTATTACAGATTTTGTCATAAAGATTTTGGCAAGGCGCCAGATCAAAATTATCCGCAGGCGTACAATATTACGTTGAGGACGGATTTTGATCTGGGAACATAGTCCAAAATCTTTATGACTAAATCTGTATAATAAAATCTAAAAATTATCACTAAAGAAAAGTCCATCAATAGAAGGCCTGACATACATAGCTCTTGTTGGACACGTATTAATACATAATTCACAATGAGTACATTTTTCATGATCAAATTCAACAATCATTTCAGGTCGTTTAATACTTAGCGCTTCTGTAGGACATACAGCGGTGCATGAACCACAATGTGTGCATTTATCAATATTGCGTTTTATATCATTGCCGGCACTTTCAACGCTGATTCCCTCTTTTTTTAGAAAATTAATACCTTTTTTTAAATTGTCTTTATCACCAGTTAATTCTAAGACCATTTTCCCTTCTTTTCTAGGGAAAATTTGTGCATTTAATATATTAAAGCAAAGATCATATTTTCGAACAAGATCACAAATAATTGGCTTTGAACTATCAGTTACAGGGAATTTTAAAATAACAATTTTTGAATACACAATACCTCCAAAAATAGTCTATATAATCGTAACATTTAAAATGAAAAAACTAACTTTATCATAAATATTTATTTTTACCAAATTATTTATTTTATCAACCTGATTTGCAATAACATATTTTATCCATTGCAATTTTATTATTTTTCTGTCTTGTCTTTGCAGTGTTTAAGGTGATTTTCGAAAAAGAATATACCAAATAATTAAGGGGCATCCAGTTTGTATTTCCGCCTTTAGGCGGTTCTTTTATTAATTATTAATGTGCCCTGGGACTTTAAAAGAACCGCCTAAAGGCGGAAATACAAACTGATTTGAATCCTTGGTATATTCTTTTTCGGAAATCACCTAAGTAATTTTAACTGCATCTTTCAATATTTCATTAATAAACATATTATCTGCCGAAAAATCAGACGATTTAATTGGAAATGGAGAAATATTAAAATCAATTTTTGTTTTAATTTTTCTTATTTTTTCTTTATCTAAGAACCTGTTACCAGAGAATGAATTTGATATTAAAGCAATATCAATATCGCTCCATTCATTATAATTCCCTTTAGCATAAGAACCAAATAAATAGGCTGAGTCTAAACGAATATTATTCTTTTCAATTTCAAAAAGATATTTTTTTATTATGTTGACAACTGTATTTGGGATTTGAGCCAATTGTACATCTCCTTAATTATATCTAAATTTTCTTTTGTAAAATCTTCATTGCATGTTTTATAAAAGCTTAGCTTGTCATCCGGATATCTGGCTTCCATATTGAAATCATTGATTCTATCTAACTGTATCATTTTGTCTTCTGGAATATTAAGCGTTGTTGATTGTGCCAATCGAATCAAATTATGAGTTTTGGGAGGTACTTTATTATTATCTCTAACATATATTGCTTTTAAAATTTTTTCAACAACCAGGTGTCCAATAAACAAGCACCATGAAAAGTGTTTTTTATCGTATAAGCTATCAGCAACAGGTAAATCATACTCTGAGCTTTTTAGCCAATAATCAATCTGATCTTTTACAAATTTATTCATACATATCACAAACAAAGCTTATAAAAAATGTACTGGTTTTCATTTTTATAATATAAGACATTTAATAGGGGTGCAACACAAAAAATTGCAAAAAAGGTTCGAAGTTTTTCATACATTCCGCTCGCTAACGTTTGCGGATCTGATACATGATAACGCATAGGTCTATAAGTTTTGTGTTTTTTTGGTTTATTGAAAATATAATAAATTATAACGAATTTTGAGTAAGCACTTCTTAGCCCTGAAAGGGCGTAACATAAAAAATTAAAGTATACATTAATTGTAAAATTATGTTTCGCCCTTTCAGGGCTATAATCAATTGTATGTTTTCTACCCAGGGCGTTGCCCCAATACTGTTGAATTAAGGATAAACTATTGAATATTTTTGAAATTTATTCAAGAAGCCAAGATCGAATTCCCCCCTTGAGGAGGGTTAGGGGGGTGTTTTTGAGTTTGTACCATTAATACGAACACCCCCCTAACCCCCCTCAAGGGGGGAATTCAACCGAAACTTCTCACTATCTTATTAATATTCCAATAAATTATCCTTAATTCAACAGCATTGGGGCGTTGCCCTGGGCTGGTATATAACGCCCTTTCAGGGCTAAGAATTATACACCCCATAACCAGTTATAATCAGTAAAATTACCATTTTTCGTAAAAAGAAATTAGATTTTGAAGGTCTGATTCCATAGTAGAAACAATTTCTTCTAAATATGAAATATCTGATTTTTCTTTTGTTGCTTTTTCTAATTTTTGACTGGAATGAAAAAAATCATGTGCGTAAATATTTGCCATTTGGCCTTTTATTGCATGAGATTCAAAACTGATATTTTTAAAGTCTTTTTCCTCAATATATTTTTTTATTTTTGGTATGGAAGAAATTGTATAATCAATACTGCTTTTAATAATTCCTTTGCAAAAATTTTCATCATTAAAATATTGATCAAGTAACTCGTTAATATTTAGAATATTAGCTTTTTTTACATCTTCTGAGCTGTTTTTTGACCTGTTTAAATCTGATTTTGCTTTTAGGTAATAATCAATTATTGTTTTAAAATCATCTTTGTTAAAAGGTTTCGATAAATAATTATCCATTCCTGATCTTAAAAACAATTCTTTATCGTCTTTCATAACACTTGCAGTCATTGCAATAATTGTTACATTCGGATTAATTACTCCAGAATCAGACTTTCGAATAATTTGGGTTGTTTCAATTCCATTTATTAATGGCATATGAATATCCATAAAAACAATATCATAATCAATTTGCTTAAGCATATCAACTGCCTTATAGCCATTATCAACAGCATCAACAGTGTAGCCTAATGATTCAATAATATTTATTGCAATTTTTTGATTTGTTATTATATCTTCCACTATTAAAAATCTAAAATTATTTATAAATATCAAGATATTACCATTCATTCAAAAGCATTTTCTCTTGCTCTCAGCCTTACAAAATTATAATGCTTGAAGAAAAACTTTATCAATTGAATAATCAATTATAAAAAATCTTAT
>Ga0272440_1004241_pt1 | contig 10358 bp, 10 predicted proteins | sample SSMMMBAug17_FD_192440 | JGI IMG/M metagenome (GOLD analysis project Ga0272440, IMG submission 192440) | Marine sediment archaeal communities from Little Sippewissett salt marsh, Falmouth, MA, United States - SSM-MMB-Aug17 | ecosystem: Environmental > Aquatic > Marine > Wetlands > Sediment ... | reverse complement strand
TAACTTTGGCCACGGCGCCGCTTGAGCTGTCTTGCAAGATGGTCGCGACCGATCCAGAGGTGTGGTCTGTGATCATGGCTTTTGATTCGTCGCCGTGGTTGTTGAGCTGATCGATACGAGAGATGGCATTCTGTGAACGTGGTCCTTGTCCGATAATCGCTAGGTTGCGGCCTTCTTGTTGGTTAACGGTTGATTGGCTATTGCCACGACCTGCCTGGTAGTTGTAGGCGCGGTTTTCTTGGTCGAAGCGTTTTGGCTTGTGAGCGGAATTAACTAAAGTGTTTGATCATATAAAGTGCCCAAAATATCCAGAAAAAAACAAGAAGCGTGCTTGTTAAAAATTTTGCAATCATAAGTGGTAAACCATGAGTGATAACAGTCTAACAATTGTAAATTAAATTGATTCTGAAATCTAAGGATTCAGCCGCCTCTGAACACGCCCAGGCCGACCGCGCGCGTTTGCGAATACCGCACAAGGGTATGAATCAAATCAGACTAACGACTGATTGGAGGGAGATTAAAAACAAGTAAGAAAATAGGATTAACACAAAACACAAATAACCCAAAAGTATTGCGCGCAGCAAAACCCTCTCAACCGCGTGCGGGGCGGTCATCCCCGCTGCCAGCCTTCGCAAACTCGGCACAAATTTTGCGCCCCGACGGATTGCGGTAAATCGTCTGGCATCAATCCGCCCTGTTAGCCTTAACTGATGAGTCACGCTTGGCTTCAGAACACCACGTAAACACAAATGCCACATGACCAAACTCAGTCAAAAACTATCAACAAAGATGGGGTAGGCAGAAGAGTGACACTCTAGCACTGGCGGCAAGCGACGTGTGTGCAGCAGCACACGCGAGCGCGGGTGTGGCGGAGGTAACAAACGAACAGCAACACGAGTGCGCCACACATGAAAAAAATTAGTGGCGCTTGTGGCACGAGAACATGATGTAGCGCCTGCAACTACTGTATGCACCGCTGCATGATGTTATGGTGCCACCCGCGCCACTAAAAACGCGATGCAAATAAGCACTGGTGTTGCTGTGAGTGCACGAGGGAGCCAGTGCGGCCACCCACGCCGAAAAAATCGCCCCTTAACATCTCCCAACACAAGCACACAAACAATAAAGCACCTAGGCACCAAAACACGTATAGCAGCTATAACAATAAGAACATAAAGAGCGAGCTAATAGCTTTAACAAACAACACGTAATAAAAAACACAGCAGCACAACAAAAAAAGAACTAACACAAATACAGACTGCTAATTTTTAACACACGAATATCCTGCCCCGCTGCTTGTGCTTTAGCACTAGCAGCGGGGCATTACGATGCTTCAACAAACGTGGGCACGATGCCGCAGGCATTGTGCCTTAATCAATGGCAGAGCGCAGATACCGTAAAGCGAACCACGCCTAGGCCATGACGTAGGCGCAATGAAGTGCCGTGCAAGTGATCGGACAGGGACAAAATAAAACGCCCCTGGACGGAACGCAGCACAAAACAGAATGGAGCTAAGACAGAGGCCAGGGGGTGGTGAGCGCTAAGCAATAGATCAAACGACAGAATAAACACTGAAATCAACGCCACAGCCGCAACATGAGTACAAATTGTACTGATGTTGCAGAGCGCCCCGCCACGACTGAAACAGTAGGCGCTAAAATCTACACAGCGACAATGTACAAGGCACGGCGGGGCGCTAGTCAAAAGGAAAGATTATCGACAAATGCGAAAGCTGATGGCGCCACGCACACTGGAGGAATTTACACATAGTCCATCTTATGCGAAGCTGCTCAAAAACGCCGATGCTTTCACACCATAGATTTAGCAATTTCGCATAAGACAGATTATGTTGAATTGCTCTAGTGACTGACTTTAAAGAACGAGCACAAAAAACTTGTACTGGCGACCGCATGGATGCGGGCGACTGTACTCTGTTTTTTTGGCGCAGGGCGATAAAGGCAGTATTAACGCGATAAAGGTTAAAACAGTACGCTACTTGTTGCGCTCTGTTTTAACCGCTCGGCAAACACGAAAGCTAAACTCAAAGGAAAAGCCTTCTTTAACGTAGTCGGCTAAAGTGTGAGCAAGACAAGCCAGCCGAAACGCAGCTAGTAAACTAACAACAACTAGCAAGTGAGGCGGGCGCAGGATTGCGAACACGAAGCGGACGGAGTTCACGCCCCGCCACGAGCGAAACAGGCAGCGGTTAAAATCGCAAAAAACTGCTAAGCCTGTGCAGGACACGGCGGGGCGTTGGTCAAAGTGAAAAGTCGCCAACCAGTACGAAAACAAAAGGCTGTAAGAACTTCAACAGAGGTTAAACAGTGCGCTACTTGTTGCGCTCTGTTTTAACCGCTCGGCAAACACGAAAGCTAAACTCAGAGGAAAAGCCTTCTTTAACGGAGGCGGCTAAAGTGTGAGCAAGACAAGCCAGCCGAAACGCAGCTAGTAAACTAACAACAACTAGCAAGTGAGGCGGGCGCAGGATTGCGAACACGAAGCGGACGGAGTTCACGCCCCGCCACGTGCGAAACAGGCTGCGGTTAAAATCGCAAAAAACTGCTAAGCCTGTGCAGGGCACGGCGGGGCGTTGTTATACCCTGTTTTTTAGATAACTCTTTTCAAGATTCATTAAAAATCCCAAACTAACATCAAACTTATCGACCGTGTATTCAACACCATGATCTTTGACTGAATTTAAACACTCAGCACAGAACGCATACAGATCCAACTCAGGGTCACGCTTTGCATAAAAATTTAAAGCTTGTTTTGCAGAAGATCGCTGCAAATCTTCCCACATTTTTTGAGTCCACATAATCACGGCATAAATCCACATTGAATATTTATTGACCATTATACCCACCAAGCACCTAACAACTTGAGTAGTTATAGGGTGTTTGAAAGCCATACTTGCGCATGAGTTAGCACAAGTGGGTGAGTTCGTGGATGGTGCGCGATTGTTATAGATAATGGGGGTTTTACTTTCACATATTGCGGATATAGTTGTTAGCTTGCTAGGGGGGCTTTTTTTAATTTTATTATGCTGCGCATTTTTGCTTACATGTTATATTTAAAACGGTCGTTTTTTATTAAACTTTTGCGCTGCGCTTTTTTTTAGCGAGCAAAACCATGAGGTAACTTTCATGCAGTATCTAAAAGTAAAAAGACGCAAGGAAGGCACAAGAAATGAAATGTACTTTGTTACCGCAAGATCACGGACAGATCGGAGCAGAACTGAACGCTATTTGAGTAAACGCAAAAGCTACGTAATCACTGGCGACGCCGACAGCGGCAAAACTCGAATATTAAAACGACTGCATGACAATGCTGATCATTTATTCAAAGGTCGAAATGTCATGTTGTTTCATGGGATTGATCCAATCGCCGCCTGGCTTGATTTTGCACCAAGCGGTAACAATCAGAGAGATAAGCTAGACGCGCTTGTTGATGCAATTGCAGAAAATAAAGTGATCGTGTTTTTTGATGACTTGCACAAATTAGCAGGCCGAAAACTGCAAGTAGCAAAACAGATTCTTAACGCTGCCGCTCACTACTGGATCACGACCATAACGACAAACCGAATCCCACCAACGCTAAGAAAGTTTGCAGATAATGGAAAAACTGAGTTGATAGAACTAGACTCAGAAATAGCCTTTGACGGAACTATAGGGATAGTGATTATTTTAGTTATTGCTGGCGTGATGGCAGGTCATCCAGAGCTTGCGATTATGGCTGGAATTGGCGGATTACTCGCAAATGGACGCCTAGGATCAAGTAACAAAACATAAAATAATAAAATCATGTAATTATAAAATAATGGTGTAATAGTGAAATATTTAGTAATAGCCTTAACCTGTGCAATGGCAATAGGCACAGCGTTTGCAGGATCAAAGACCTATGGCAACGTGGAAGTTAAAACGATAACTTCCATTTACGATGGTGATACATTTCGGGCAGATATTAAAGATTGGCCGCCTATCGTTGGGAGCCGCATAGGTATTCGCGTGAATGGAATCGACACGCCAGAGATTCGCGGAAAATGCACAAAAGAAAAAGAACTCGCTCGACTAGCTAAACAAGCAACAGTCCAATTTTTGCGATCATCAAAAACGATAGAGCTACGAAATATCCAGCGCGGCAAATATTTTCGGATCGTAGCTGACGTCTATGGTGATGGGAAAAATTTAACTGAACATCTTATAAAAAAAGGACTTGGCGTCCGTTATGACGGTGGCACCAAGTCTAAAGACTGGTGCGATTAAATCTTCACTTTCGATGCTTGAAAAGCTATCTGATAATTTATATTAAGTGCATAAGCAATCATTTCAGGCCACTCCTCGTTAAGCTTTTCAATCGTTGATGACTTCATGGTTGAAGTACCGTTTAAAAATCTAAAAAATGCAGACGGTGTGACGCCTGCCACCGTTGCTACACGCTGTTTTGTAATGCCGTGAAACTCAACGTATTCTTTAATTCGCTTGTTAAATGCCATGCTTCAATCCTCTTAAAAGTTAAATAAATTTCCATCGGTTTTGTTTCCATTCGTAAGCGTCAATAATGCCCCCTTCGTATGCCCCGTTCCAGTCGTAAAAGTAGGGCATAAAATCTGAACCATTGCTCGACTTGTGAAGTTGAAATCCGATCAACACAAATACAGCAGATAAGCTGCCCGCTATTACATACTCTTGAACTGATCCTGTCCGTAAGCGACCGCCGAAAAGGTGAAAACGGCGGCGGCTTGTTGGTGAAAATGGAACGCCTTGCACAGTCAAAGCATCGGTAAGAATATGTGTGACTCCACCCCAAAGAAACGCCGCAACCATATCGGCAAAGGGCAGATCTAGCGTCCAAAGAGATAGACCAAACGCAACCACCCAGACCACAAGATAATGAGTTTCTTTGCGGTGAGTAACGCCAAAGCCTAAAGCATTAAAAACCCATTCAAGCCAATCAGGGGCCGTCGCTCCCAGAATTGCGGCAGGGGCGTAAATGGGATTAACGATTGCGGCAGTAGTGCCGCCAATTGCGCTATGGCTGATCCACTTCATAAAGTGCTAGCCCCTTTTCCACGTGTGCTGTTAGCAGAGCTTCAATTCTTTGGCGTTTATCTGCGGTGCAAAAGCTCACTATGTCGCCGATGCTTGCTGCTATGTCAGCTTGTGCGTTTATAAAAGATTCGTAGTAAGTTGCGCCCTTTTCAATGTATGTAATCTGCTCGTCTAATGGCGCATAACCATCCTTGACTCGCTGAATACTGCGCATCTCTAATGCTTTATAAAGTTGATACATATCTAAGGCTTTAACCTTTGCAGCAATGGCTTTATCTAGAACCGCTATATCTTTCGCTAGCTGTTCTCGCCGCTTAGATTCCTCATGTAAAGCTCGGTAGCGTTCACTAGTTGAGTACAGCGGAACAGACAAAACTAGACCTGTATATGCGTTTGTTTTCCATCCTTCTGTTTGCTCATAGTAATCGCTTGCGCTCTGGTGCCTAACGCCTGCCTGAAGCTTGAGATCCATATCAAACAAGCTTGGGGCGGGATAACAGCTAATGACTTCATTAAACAGCCCACTGTCATGTTCGATAGTCTTTAATTCAGGGATGCTAGGTACAAGTTTGTATGGCTCTGCGTATGCAGCACTTATAAAGAATGGCATTAGCACATAACTAATAACAGACACGATCAATAACACAACAAATCTAAAACGCATTATTAAAAACTCTAAAAATATTACAAATCAACTAATAAACAAGCCGTTTAAACCAATAAAAATATTCTTATATGATTGCAAAAATCAATAATTAAATGTACTTATATTCATAAATATATCTTATAAACTTAATTAGTTGTATTTATGTAACGCAATACGTGAATAAAATCGCGTTTGATTAGATTTGAGCAGTAAATGAGCTTAATCCGCGCTCTTATCAGCAGAGCGAAGCGACTATGAGCATAAAACAAAGAGTGAGATTAATTGATTAAAAGAGTTCTATCAGCAGACGCTACGCGCAGCGTAAATGATTGCAGCTTGCTGTACCTAAAACGCAGTCCGTAGGACGAGTAAGGCCAAGCGATAGCTTGGGGCGGAACGAGTGTAACGAGTGGAGGGTAGGAGCGAATTTATTCGCTATTTTTTGTTTCTTTTGTTTCTAATACTGTTTCTTACTGTTTCTAGAGACTTGTAACTCATTGAAATTAAAAGGGAATTAGAGATTAAAAAAGAAGTTTTTGTGGTTAAAAAAGAAGTTTTTGTGGTTAAAAAAGAAAAAAACGTGGTTTAAAAAAGAAGTTTACGTGGTTAAAAAAGAAGTGTTAAAACTTTTCTTTTTTTATTAAAAAAGAAGTAAAATAATTATTCTTCAATGGGGTGGATTATGTCAAAGTCGGTATTAGCTAAAACTGCATCGTTAGCAGCAAAGGCTCAGAAACAAGCAGAGAGCAAATTAACAAGCGTTCAAGACGTCAAGAACAGAGAGCTATCACAAAACTCTGTAACTAAAACAAATCAATTAGCACGAGCATACTACCGATTTGATCTGGTTAGTAAAAGGCTAATGGAATCGCTGATTAGTAAATTAAATCCTTTGGCTGGTGTGGGTGATCTGCAACCGATAACAATTAACGCAAAAGACTACGCCAAGACGTTCAACGTCAGTCCCAAGCACGCTTATAACGACTTAGAGAAAGCAGCTAAGACACTGTTACGCTCACCTTTGCGCGTTGAACATATGCAAAATGGTGATTACGAGGAGTACGGATTAGCTATTAAGGCAGAATATCGAAAAGGTTCGGGCAGTCTTACGGTTACACTAAATCCTCTTATAACCCCTCATCTATTAAGTCTTCGTAATAAACAGCACATTAAATACCCACTCAAAGAAGCCGTGAATTTCTCAAGTTCCTATACTTGGCGACTGTATGAAATTTTGCTAAGTCAGCGCAAATCACCAAGAGAGACAAACGGCTTAATAGCTGGCGAGTGGACGTACGAAGTAGAAGAGATCCGCAAGCTTTTAAGCATCCCAGACTCTTATGTTTGGTCGAACATTAATAAGATGCTTATCAAATCGATTGAAGAAATAGAGACAGAAACAGATCTCAAAATCACGATAGAACGGCTAAAAACCGCACGCAAAATCACGCACGTGAATTTTAAATTTAAAGAATCTAAGCCTAAGGCTTAATTATTAAAAAAGAACTTTTCGTGGTACCTTCTCTTTTTAACTAAGAACTTACCACGAAAAGTTCTTTTTTTAGAAATTGATGTAAATTCTGTTAAAAATTATATTTCTATACAAATTCATCTATGCCATTAACATCGACAAACCATACCTTTATACCTGAATGTAGAATTGGATCTCTCATACTCTTTATCAATTCTCTATGAGAGTTGTTATTAGGCAAAGCAATGATTGATTCGTCATTTGGATGATCGTTCTTTACTTTAAGCGCTGCCACCAAAGCTACGCCGACATGAGATTTTACTTGCGATAAATTAAATTCCTTCCCATACCGTGATGATGTTTTCTTAGATGATGTCGCTCCCTTAGCTTCAACGAAATACCTTCTGCCTGAGTTTGAAGTTGCAATTACATCAATACCACGTTGACTGGTGGACAGGTTTTGTTCGATTGAATATTTTCGCTTCCTAAATTCATCGCATACAATTTTTACTACATCATTTTCAGTTAACATGGTCATCCTGTATGTGCCCCTTGCATGTATTTTATAACCCTAAATTCCGCTGTTTATCGTCTAAGCCTTCTGCTTTTATATACTTCTGTAAAGTTGGGTAGGTAGTATTCAAGAGCTTGCAGATTGCACGCTTGCTAATGTCTTTTTCTAAATACTCGACAATTTGAGAGTGATGGGGCGCTAGCTTACTTTCGCTGCTAGACCCTTTCGGTCTACCAAGCTTCGTGATTTTCTTCCCGCTAGCAGACACGAAAAAACCGTTTTTTTTGATTTCCGATTTCTTCTTATCAAGACTCTCCTTGGTTCGCTTCTGGATAAAATCACGTTCGATCTCTGCCGCTAGGGCTAGTACAGTGATATAGATGGTATCTTGAATGTCACCGCCTATCTTTCGACCATCTTTAGTGATATGCAGGGCAGCACCAGCCTTAATAATGTCTTGAATGATCTCTAGTGCTTCGAGCGTCGAGCGAGCTAAACGGCTAATTTCAGGGGTAAGAACATTATCGCCAGTGTTCAAGCGACCAACTAATTGACCGATCCCACGTTCACGCCAAGCCTTGCGACTACTTACAACATCTTCAATCATTTCAAGCTTTGTAATCTCGTGAGCGTTTGCGTACTCGTAAAGCCCGTGCTTCTGATTATCTAAATCTTGTTTGTCTGTAGAGATCCGCAAGTATGCAAAATTAGCCATAAAACCACCAAATTAAAGAAAAACCCTATTAAGTATTTAACTATAACACTATGTGCAATAAAAAACCCAGTCGAAACTGGGTTTAGTGCTAAAGAAAAAACGTTGGTTTTGGCAAAATACTCGTTGTGAAAGAACACTGGCCTGCCAATCGGTAATCCTCTGAGCCGAAAGTTCGTGTTTATTCATCGAAACTCTCCCGAGATTGAAAACGTACAAGAGAATATCGAATTTCACTGAAGAGTTTTAGATATCGAAGAATTTACGCTTACACACATATGAAGGTCCTGACGATATGCCAGCACATATGAAATCAAGCATTTTAGGTTCAAACCTATTTATACCAATAAGCAATGGGGTGATGAATCTCGGGGCGTGGCAGTGAGCTTATTTATTCAAATATCGAAATAACGCTTCTTCACGAAAAAATTATTGCGACACTCAGTGGTGAAAAAATAGGTCCTAGCTTACTTCAGAAATCCTCTCAAGCAATCCTGATTGATTATTTGGTTTAAATCCTTTTTCTTTCAATCTCTCAAGGATATTTGCCAAGTCGATAGTAGCAAGGTTAATTCCTCTGTAAATGGATTCCCTCAAGACCTCTAAGTAGATGTGACTAGCGGAGATGTTCTTCAGTTCCAAATCCCTTTTAAATACATCATTTATGACATCGTCAACATTTGTAGAAAGCTCCACCCTAGATGGAGAATTATCGTCTTTCTGCAAAGTTACTATAAGGTCTAGAGTTGCAACATTTTCTGTTCCAGAATTCAACCCTTTTACACTGCGCTGACCTTTGTCCAAAATATTAATAGATACAGGCTTTGACCTGAAACCAGCTTCAATAAATGCTTCTTGGGCAAGAGACCATACATCACCTTTACTATTTCCAAATACAATAGAGATGTGCCCCTTCGGCTTAAGAATACGGTAAGCCTCTTGAAAAGCGTTTTTCATTAGTTCTTTGTAAAAGATTTTTGAAGCTTCCTTAGCGTCTTTTCCAACTGTAGTTCTAATAACTGCTTCAGACTCACATGAGGTAACCTCTTGAAGCCAAGCCTCTTGAAAAAGGTTCATGTCTGAATAAAAAATGTTACTGCCAAATGGGGGGTCAGTGAACACTAAATCTACTGAACCACTTTCAATATGCTCAAGTTCATCGGCTGAAGCGGTTACATAATCTTGCTGGGTTGTACATTTAATTGAGTTTTGAGATTTAAAAGAATCTGCCTTGATTGCAGCTTCGACTTTTCTCAGAAATAATTCATATACGTTCCATTCATAAAAAACAGGTGCTATGTAGTAGTTTTGATTAGCCGCGTTTAACGGGGCCTTTTTACTCCACTGATAACGCTTAGATGCTCTAGGTAAAATAGCAGTAAAGCAAAACATTAGTTTTCTCTTAATTCCAGCATCATTGACCTTTGAAATCCTATCCCACAAATCATATAAAACGGCTGAATTTCTTTGCGAGAAGAAGTTTTTAGTCTCAGTAAGGCTCCACTTTTTCAAAGCAGACCGTTTATACATTTCTCGACTTTCATCTATGGGTAAACTCGGAATTTTTGATCGAAAATCAAGTCTGTTAGCCTCTTTTATTTTTCCTCTATCATATGACGAGAATTTCTGCTCGACCTGTTTTTTTTCTTTAACAACGGTAAGAACAGGCTCTTCACCAACAAGTTTAGCCCCTTTCTTTTCAAATTTTTCAGAACAACTTAAACATTTAGTTTTCCTTGAATCCCAAGAAGCCGCTTCTAACATCTTGTAATAGACGTTATGTGCAGCACAATGTTTACATTCAAAGACGTAACTCCAGACCGCCCTCACAGCATCAACTTCCTCACCATCAGAAGCTCTAATAGTTCTATATAGCTTACCAATACCTGACTTAGATTCTGAAACCAAGCTTAAGGCTGTTGATTTAAACTCCTCAAAGTTCACCTTCTGCAAATAGCCCAGCCCAA
>Ga0272440_1004240_pt1 | contig 10364 bp, 1 predicted proteins | sample SSMMMBAug17_FD_192440 | JGI IMG/M metagenome (GOLD analysis project Ga0272440, IMG submission 192440) | Marine sediment archaeal communities from Little Sippewissett salt marsh, Falmouth, MA, United States - SSM-MMB-Aug17 | ecosystem: Environmental > Aquatic > Marine > Wetlands > Sediment ... | reverse complement strand
GAAGTTAAGGAGAGAAGGTCTGTTACTGTGGATGAACTTGTGCATATATTGAGACAGTTTTCTGATAAAGGTTCGATTTTAAAAAGAATTGAGGCTATGGAAAAGGATATTGAGTATTTGAAATCTAAAATTGGGTAATGAAGCTCTCAGGCTTTTTATATTGGGTTGTTTTATATTGGTGAATGGTTTTATATGGGTTAAATTTTTTTGTAGCTTATTTGATTGATATTGTTTTTAGATGTTTCATGGGCACACTTAGCGTGCATTTTCGAATCAATATCGGTAATACCCTGAAGTTTACGCCAAAAAAACTATACTCCTCGATTATGCTCGATTTACAATGTGTTCCCAATAAAGAATTCGTCCTTTTTTTTGCCATGAAATCAATAAAATAGTTAGTGCACTAAAACATCACAAGAAACGTCTTTTTCAATATGTAATAACATAAGCTTTAATCCATTAAGTTTTGTATTGTTTATTTGGTGATCATCATTTAGCTTTAAATCATCTTCAACATACGATTTTATTTTATTAATTGTTTCATCTGCACAGTTTATAAAATCTTTTGATGACTGAATTTGAGCAAAGCTTCCTGCAATAGAATATACACTATCTGCATTTAAATGAAGCTTTTTTGCCATGTCACGACTTTGCTTAAGAAAGTTAATAACTGATTTGATTATATATACATCTAATACAGGATTAAAGTCAAAAAGGAACGTTGCAAAGGCATATAAGGCATTTGGTATATAATTTTTTGAAACAACAGTATTTTTATACTTATTTATAGCTGAAAACATTTGTTTAACTATATTCTCACGATCTGTTTTATAGTCACCCCAACCAATAAAGATAAAAAAATCACATACTACATCATTATAAACTTGATTATAATCTCTAAGAGGCTTTTTATTATTGAAAATATCCTCATTGCTTTCTAATAATTTTTTAATACATTTTGTATGAAGCAGCCAAAAAATAGAACGATTACCAGCTCCGCTTGTTGAAAAAACAAGACCTTTGTCAAAACAACGTTCAGCTTTTTTAAAAAAATTGATTACTTTTGAATTTTTTATATTATTATTGCCCTTTCTAATAAAACTTAACAGCTTCAGGGCTATTCCAAAATAAACCAGCCCAAACTCGCACCAAAATTCCTCATCTTCAATTTTACAATGATCTTTGATAAAAAAACCTTCATTTATTGCACGTTTATAAAAAAGCTCAAATATTGAAAAGTTTGATTGTGCAAGTGCCTGATTAAGCAAAATGTGCATTCTAAATGTTCTGGCAATAATATTATATGGTTTAGAAGCCAGTATCATTGATAAAATAATATCTGCTTCATTAAACATTTTTCTAAATAAACATACTTTAGCGACTTCAAGAATTAGTAAAGAGTTTTGTGGTAATTTATGGATAGCAATAAGAGCCTTAAAATCCATTTGACTCTCATGATCATGGGGATAATTAAGTGTATTTTTAAACTTAATATAAGCATTTTGAGTTGTAGGAAGCATATCATCGTTTAAAAGGTCTGGTATATAATCAAAATAATTAAAATTCCAAAAGCAGTTTATTGAATAAATAAACATGCTGTTGCTTTTTCCTGTTTTTAAGTCTTTTTGATCATGATAATAAAGGGCTTTAACATCAGCTATTTTAGAACATATATAAGCAAAAGAAGTAAGTCTAATAATATGATCTTCAGGTAAATCCACGTCTAAAAGATTTTGAATCTGCATATCAAGATTAACAAAATCACCAGCTGCTATAGCAATAATAATATCTTTGTTGGGCGTGCTAAATTTTGTTAGCGCCCATCTTATGACCATTTGATATGCAATAGCTATGCTGTTATGAATGGCTTTTTCATAAAACCTTGGTTCTCCAGAAAGTCCCTTTTTTTTAGGTAAATCCAAAAAAATTGTAGTTGCAGATTGTTTTATTTGAGTTTTTAATGAATACAGCTCCATATCCTCAATACATATATTTAATTCATCTTTTAACCACGTGATTTCTTCATATGAAATATTTATATCTTGTCCCTTAAGAAAAAAACCCATGCGAACACCTTGTTTTATATCTTCCATTTCTTTTTTTACATTTCGAGGAAGTGTTAAAATTACCTGATAATTCCATGTAAAATCCTTTTGTTCAACACCACAAATCCAATACGCAAGAAGTCTTAAAAAATTCCTTTTAACTGGTGTATTAGGATTAAAATCTTTCTTAAGCCTTGTTATCAAAGATGCCTGAACCTCAGGCATTTTAAAAGATTTAGCAATTTCATTTATTTTTTTTATAAAATTATTTACTGATTGTTCTTTTGTGCATAATTGGATTAAATTTTCAAAACTAAATCCTTCTTGAGGAGGTGTTCGTGGAATACTTTTACTGCATTGTTCAATAAAATTGATAAAATCTTGTTCAGTTTTGGATTGCATTAATTTTTTCTTAAAAGCAAATTTTATTATTTCTGGTATTACTTTACTTGAGATACCAAAATCATCCTCTTTAAAATGAGTAAAGCATTGTAAATCAGGAAAAGCACCTGATAATGCTTTTTTATAATCAATATCAATCATATTTTTCATTTTTTTCCTCCAATAAGATATTTAAAATATATTAAAGCATATTTTTAGAATTAAATAAATAAAAGATAAAATGTTTTATTTAAAATTATGAATTATTGGATTTAATAAATTTTGTTTAATATATGAAAATACTAAATTGATTTTTATAATTCAGGCTTAAAGCGTACATGGTAAAATATTTTGTTCTAAAAAATATTTTTTTATTCTTAAATTTTATTATTTTTTCAAATTTTATTTAATAATCCTTTAAATTAGTTACTTGAAATATAATGTTTAAAATTTTTAAAATAATCAAGCTATTGTAAAAACGATAAAATCAAAATGAATTATTTTTAAACAATATCAGGCATATAAAAATACTTTTCAAAACATGACAAATAAAACAATATAGCATTATTTTAAAAAAAACATAAAACATCGAATAAAAAGATGAAATGAAATATATATTAAATATTAAAATTTTAAAATAAATTAATTAAAAATTAAAATATTTTATTTGACATCTGTAAAAAAACACATAATAAGCAAAACAAAGGTAGGAAAAATATGAAGTATATTAGAGCACCATAAAAAGACCGGATTAGAATAGAAATAATCCGGTCTGAAAAAAACCATAAGCAAAATAGATGGTTTTAGCGGGCTATCCAATTTTGCTTGCGTGTTACTATTTAATATAACATTTTCTTATAATATGTGTCAACAGTCTATTGTGTTGATATAATTATCTATTTATTTCTTATTATATAATTAATCAAAAAAAAGGAGGCTTTTATGAAAAAATATAACTATTTAATAGTATTTTTTATTATGTTTATTTTTGTAATTTCTGACTGTTTTGCTGATGGTACAATTCAAGTTTACCCAAATACATCTTCAACAGTTACAACAAAAGAAACAGTATTTACTCTGAAAGCAAAAGTCAGTGGGAGTGTAGAATGGGTAAGATTTTATTTACATGGAGATGATAATGCTTCGGGGTTAAATTTATCAACATGGTGGAAAAGTGATGGATTCTGGTATTATTCCACAGATTCAACTCGCGATAGTTCTGGGTATTATGGAGCAACATGGAATATGACAGCCATACCAAATACCCGGTATTCAACCATGATTTGGATAAAATATTCAGATCGAATAGACTATGAACCAGGTGGAAGGGTGTATTTTTATGCAAAACACTGTGAATGGAGAACAGGTTCATATGGTAACTGTGACACAGACTGTGGAAATGGTCATCGAACTCGAACAGTAGTTTGTAGAAATAAAAATGGTTATGGCGATGTTGTAGCTGATAAAGATTGTGGAGGTTCAAAACCTGATTCTCGTACTTCATGTAGTGTAAATTGTGATTGGAAAATTGGCAGCTGGAGCTCATGTTCTAATGATTGTGGAAATGGAACTAAAACCAGATCTGTACAATGTAAAAATGAATATGGCAAAATAATTAGTAGTTATAAATGTCCTGGATCAGAGCCAGATAGGTCAAGATCATGTACTGGCGATGGGTCTAATTGTTATAGATGGGATACAGGGTCTTGGAGTTCTTGCAGTAATAAGTGTGGAAATGGAACTCAAACCAGAAATGTATACTGTAAACATAAATATAGCGGTAATACTGTTAATGGTAATAAATGCCCTGGGTCAGAGCCAGATAGATCAAGATCATGTTCAGGTGATTCATCAGATTGTTATAAATGGCATACAGGTTCATGGAGTTCTTGTAAAGCCAATAATTCTTGTGGAAAAGGGACTAAAACTCGTTATGTTCAATGCAGAGATATATATGGAAAAATAGTCTCAGATAGTAAATGCTTAGAAGCAAAGCCAGATTCTTCTATGACTTGTAATGCGACATCAGGTTGCAGAGCTCCTGAAGCCACAATTACAAGTATTAATCCAAACATAGCTATTATAAGTGAATCTATAGAATTTATTGGTACAGGAAAAGATACTGATGGTGGTTCTATTCAATTATATGAATGGAAGTCTAATCTTGATGGGAATTTAAGTAATAATAGCAGGTTTTCAAAATCTGATTTATCAATTGGAACTCACACAATTTCATTAAGAGTTAAAGATGATGAAGGTGTCTGGTCAAATACAAAAACATCTTTATTAACTATCAAGCAAAAAACATGTCCTGAACCTACAGCTCAATTTAATATGGATAAGAATTCAGGGTATGCACCACTTAATGTTTCATTTGAAAATCAATCAAATGCTGGGGGTAGTGAAAAAATTCAGAGCCTGGAATGGGATTTTGGTGATGATAATAGAGCTACTGGAAATAAAGTTAATAATATATTCCAAGATCAAGGCGAATATACTGTTAGTCTAACTGTTACAAATTCATGTGGGAAGAAAAATAGTATAGAAAAGAAAATAAAGGTGCTTAACTCAAATGTAAAAGGATATGTTGATCCTAAAGGTGGTGAAATTGGTTCTACTTTTTCATGGTCAGCAATTTTTAGTGGAAATATGGATAATAATTTAATCGCCAAACTTGAATTGGTGAGTCCAGTAGATAATCAATCTAAAGAGTGGAACATGAAAGATGTTCAAGGTCAGAAAGGGGCTTTTTACATTTCAAATCCTCTTAATCAAATAGGTGAATATAAATGGCGAATTATAATAGAAAGATCAGGAAAAGATAATATTTATTCAGATTATTCTACAGTTAATGTAACACCTGCTAATCCTATGGATGATTATCCATATAAAAATGAAAAAAGTAAATGTCATGAAGGAAATAAATTTTGCACTCCAGATCCATGGTTATTTTGCAAACATAATTGCACTTCATGGGTAGCATGGAAAGTTAACCAGGCTGCTGGAATTACTAATCCATCTGACAACAATCAAATTTTTCATAATTATATAACTCAGCCAAGATTATCTCACGCAAAAAATTGGGCAGATAGACTTTCTGCTTTAGTTACTGTTGATAATGATCCAAAACCTGGTTCCATTGCTCACTGGAATGCTGCCAGCTGGAATTTAAATCTTGGTCATGTTGCTTATGTTCATTCTATTAATCCTGATGGATCAGTTGTTATATCAGAATACAACTATCCATCTGCATGTCGTTTTAATACAAGAACTGTTGGTGGTAAAAATGCTTCCAAAATGAATAAGCCTGATAATTATATCCATGTAGAAGCAATTGGTTTTGGAGGTGGAGGAGATTACAACGCAATCGTTGTTGATACTTATATACATGAAGTAAATAACTCTTCAGGAAAAGTTAATTTTGATATTAATTATGATGGTGAATGGAAAGCTGAAACAAAAAATGATTGGCTAAATATTACAAAAAATAATGATGCTATTAATGTTGACTTTGATAAAAATTCTGGAGATGCAAGAGTTGGCAAAATAGAAATAATTGCAGATGAAGCTGTTAACAGCCCGGTTATTCTGGAAGTTAAACAAACTAAAAACGAACAAAATGATTTTCTAGTTTTTCCTGAAAATCCAACATCAAATGATCTGATTAAAATTTCATTATCATCGTGGCTTGGCAGCCCTTGTGATGCTTATGAAACTTCTCATGAGATCGATGGTAATAATATTCGAATTGACATCAATTCATCACAAAAAGAAGGTGTTATATGTATTCAAGTTGTTCAGAAAATAAATATTACTCAAGAAATCGGAAGTTTAAAGGCAGGTATATATACTGTTTCCACTTATCGTAATAATAATTTATTTCAAACATTTGATTTTGAAGTATCTAAAGATGACAACACAGTGCTGCTTGAAGAATATGATGGTAATATTATAGGAGATGAATATGGCGTGGAATATGTTGATACATTACATGGCAAAGGTGTTAAATTTAGCCGTGTTAAAGAAAGTAGAATTCAATATCCTTTTGATAAATGGATGGTTAAACAAGGAACTCTTGAATTTTTAATTAAAATTGAAAGTGGCTACGATTATCAGGATAAAACATACCGGGGTAATCCTGTTTTATATGAAGGTAATAAACACGCTTTGCTTTTTACAACTGATGTTCAACATGGCGATGTATACTGGCCTGGCAGCACATGGTTTTATGTAAGAGATAATGGTGTTCTTTCACTTTCTATGGCTACAATTAAAGGAACAGGGCGTGGAGTACAATCTATTTCTTCAAAAGAAACAGAATTTAAGTTTAATCAATGGCATTATGTTGGTATTAGTTTTGGAAGTGAAGGTCAATATATTATGGTTAATGGCAAAGAGGTAGCTTCAAATACCAACCATAAACAGATATTAGGCAGCGGAGGTACTCATAGTTCACCTGTTGATAAACCTACGATAGGAGAATCTCTACCTGGATTTTGGAAAAATAATCATTGGGAAGGTGGTTTTGAAGGTGTAGTTGATCGATTTAGAATATCTAAAAAGCAAAGAGATTGGAAACTTTGTAAACAAGAACCTGATTATCGTATTGAATTATCTTCAAAAGATGTTCAGTTTGAATCTGAAGGTGGTGAAATATCAGTTAATGTTAATTCTAATTCAAAGTGGAATGTTGTTTCAAATATTGACTGGTTAACAATTTATAGTTCAATGGATGGCTTTATAATTAATTGTAAAGAAAATTATGGTGAAGAAAGGTCTGGAACTATAAGTGTTATTTCATCACAAAATCAATCTATTTCTCAAACTGTATCAATATCTCAAATGAAATATGATAATCAAAATGATAGCCACTATATACCAGTCTGGACAGGAAACCCATATAATCCTATGAATCTATGGATTAAAACCGAATCTATTGATGAATTAAATCTCTTATCAGGAGATGAAATTGGTATTTTTGATGGTGATGTTTGTGTTGGTGCTGCTGTAATTAAAGATGATTTTGAAGATGATATGATTGTGATTGTTACATCAGAAAATGATGGTACTGATAATGGTTTTACAACAGGTAATCAAATTTCTTTTCGCATATGGTATTCAAATGAAGAAATTGAAAACAAAAATATTAATGCCAAATTCTTTGAACTTACTGAAGGAAATCAAATATTTGATGATACATTTAAAGGTAATGATGATCGGGCTGTTGAGTTAACTGATGCAATTGTTAATCAAGTTATTAGCTTAAAGTCTGGATGGAATATATTTTCATTATATGTAATGCCTGAAGTCAAAGATTTTGTTTCTGTCTTAAAATCTTTAATTGATGACAAATTATTGGAAAAAGTAATTGATGAGCAAGGAAATCGTGTTATTTTTTCTGCATTTAGCAATGATTGGATTAATCAAATTGGAGAGATAAATGATTCAGAGGGTTATCAAATTAAGGTTAATTCTAACACTGAGCTGAATATAAATGGTATTATGACTCAAATGCCAAAAACGATAGAGCTTTCTAAAGGATGGAATGTTATTAGTTATCCATGTTATGAGCCTCAGAATGCTCTATATGTAGTGTCATCATTAATTGAAAATGAAATATTGGATAAAATTATTGATGAATCTGGCAATAGAATCATTTATTCTGCTTTTACAAAAAATTGGATCAATCAGATAGGCAATTTTATACCTGGAAAGGGATATATTATCAAAGTATCTGATGATAGTGAAATTACTTTTAACGTTCCAAAAGTAAATAAGTCTAGAAAAAAAATAATATCAAAATCCAATTCATCTGGTGAGTTAAGTTCAAAACATTGTAAGCCAGAATGGGATGGACATCCTTATAATAGTATGAAAGTTTGGATTATTGATGTTGAAAATTTTGAAATTGATAAAGGTGATGAAATATGTGTTTTAGATGGTGAGAAATGCGTTGGAGTTGGAATTGCTGATGGAAAAATATCACTTCAAAATATATTGACTATTACAACATCTCAAGATGATGGAAGTGGAAATGGTTTTACAGTTACACATCCTATTAAATTTAAACTATGGGACAATAGTGAACAAAAAGAAGTTAATATAGAAAAAATTACTTTCCTTAGCCTGGAAACTGCTCAAATAATTGAGTCTAACCCTGGTTTTGAAGGTAATAAAGATATTGCTGTAAAATTATCAATAGATAATAGCGTTAGCCCAATAATTGTAACACCTGTTCAAGATGTTATAGTTGATCAGGACTCAGATGATACAATTATTGATCTTAGTCAAGTTTTTAATGACCCTGATAATAACAATGATGAAATTATTAAATCAGTTAATTCAAATACTAATGAAAAGCTCGTAAATGCAGAAATAAATGATAATAATCTTATACTCAGCTTCAAAAGCGGACAATTTGGAGTTGCTACAATAGAAATACTTGCTGTTTCAAATGGTAAAAGAGCAACAGATAATTTTATTGTAACTGTTAGTAAGGTTGAAAAAGATATAATTGCAAAGATGAAGCTACCAGAAGAAATAAACCTTATTAAAGGTACAAAGTTAATAAGTATGTCTATTTCTGTCAGTAACCCAGATAATGTTGTTATAGATGCCATTGATACCGCTATTTCTTTTGATAAAAATGTTATTTCACCCAATAATGTGTCTTTATCAAAAGAACTTGAAGATATATATTCTATAAAGTTTAATACAAAAATTTCTGGTGAAATTGATATTTCAATAACACCCAAAAGTGGTCTTACTGATCTAAATCAATTAATTCCTGTTTCCGGAAGTATTTGTGATATTGAATTTAATGTAACTGGTAATTATGGAGATACAACAGATATAACTTTTCAAGACTCTGTGTTAAATGAAACCAGCGTACCTTATGAAAATGGAACTTTAAACATTATTAATACACCACCTGAAATAGATGATATTCCTGATCAGATTGCAAATATTAATTTGAATAAGCATGTTATTATAAATATTTCTGATGTAGATACTGAGCTAGATATTTTAGATATAAATGTTAGTGTTTCAAATAATGATTTAATAAAAGAAATTAATATTCAAGGCAATGGAAACAAGAGAGAGTTAATTATTGCACCTGTTAAAGATGTTTATGGAAAAACTGAAGTAACAGTTGATGTCAGTGATGAATCCACTAAAATCACTAAATCATTTATGTTAACTATTAATAATATTAGTCTAAATGTAGATACTAATTGTATTACAACTTATCCTGGAGAAATTTTAATTCTACCTGTAGATATTAGCTCTGACATAGACTTAGAAAATATTTATTTACAGACAAAGTATGATAATACAGTCTTAACACCTTCAACTCAATCCATTTCTCTGACAGGGTCGATTTTTGAGGCTAAAGAATACAGCCTGACAAAAAATATTAATCAGATAAACCTGTATATTGATTCATCGGAAGATCCAGTTAAATCAGATGGCAGCTTAGTTAATCTTATCTTTAATGTTAATGATAATGCTAAAATTGGAGAAAAAATTAATATTGAAATAGTTAATGCCTTAGTGAATGGAATTAAAACCTATGCACCTTCTGGATGTGTCCAGATTTCAGGGGTTGTTGTATCTGGAAAAGTTATATATCGCAAAAATGATAAGCCTGTTTCTAAAGTTACAATTGAAGTGTCTGGAGATGGTGAATATAGTATATTAAGTAATGAAGCTGGTCAATACTCTCTATATGGAATAAGACCTGGTCAATACGAACTTTCTGCATTTAGAAATGATAAGGTTGAATATGATCTTTCTGCCTTAGATGTTACATGGATAAGACAATATGTAATTAAAAATCGCACTTTTAATTGGGATGAAATTATAGCTGGCGATGTAAGCTTAAATGGGACATTGCAAAGTTATGATGCAGCAAAAGTATTATATAAAGCTGTAGAT
>Ga0272440_1004239_pt1 | contig 10367 bp, 3 predicted proteins | sample SSMMMBAug17_FD_192440 | JGI IMG/M metagenome (GOLD analysis project Ga0272440, IMG submission 192440) | Marine sediment archaeal communities from Little Sippewissett salt marsh, Falmouth, MA, United States - SSM-MMB-Aug17 | ecosystem: Environmental > Aquatic > Marine > Wetlands > Sediment ... | reverse complement strand
GTCAATGGATGAAACACAAATCCAAAAAAAAGTAGATACTTTAATAAAAGTCTTGCAAAATAAAAGCTGCCCAATATTAATTGTTTCTAATGAAGTTGGAATGGGGATAGTTCCAGAAAATGGAATGGCAAGATTATACCGTGATCATATTGGTTATGCTAACCAGAAAATTGCATCAATTTCTGATCAAGTAATATTAATGGTTGCAGGAATACCGCATCAAATTAAATGAGTAAAATATTTGTATAGTATGTATTTATCAGGTTTGATATTTGCAAGTGTTATATACCTTTAACCAAATATAAATGACTATTGATTAATGATTTCCCTATGAAAAAGGAAAGCAATTCATGATTGAAATTCCAAATTTTTCTCAACTAATGTGTTTATATGAAAGTCCTTCAACATTGATTTACAGGGCTAAGCAATTGACTGATAATAAACAGGTTATTCTCAAAGTTCATAGTCAAACCTTTCCTGAAAAAGTTGAGATTGAAAGATTTCATCATGAATTTAAGTTAATTAAAAGTTTTTCTTCTAACAACATCATTAAAGCCATTGATTTAAAAAAATTTGAAAACAGATACTATATTATTTTTGAAGATTTTGAAGGAGATTCTCTTTTAAACATAAAAAAGATTAATCCATTTTCATTAAAAAATTTTTTGACTATTGCAATTGCCATAACTGAAGGACTATCCATTATTCACCAGGCCAATGTTATACATAACGATATAAATCCATCAAATATTATTTATAATTCTAAAACAGGTGATATACAAATTATTGATTTTGGAATAGCATCTCGTGTTTCATCAAAAACCCATCAATCTGATATTATTGAAGGTACTCTCGCTTATATGGCTCCTGAACAAAGTGGAAGAATTAAAAGATGGATGGATTATAGATCAGACTACTATGGTCTGGGAGTTACATTTTATGAATTGATTTCAGGTCAACTTCCTTTTCAAACAAAAGATGCCAGTGAACTGATTCATTGCCACATAGCCAAAACTCCAATGCCACCTCATAAATTGAACCCAGAAAAATGCCCAAAGGCTTTATCTGACATTATTATAAAACTGATGTCAAAAAGTCCTGAAGAAAGATACCAAAGTATTACTGGAATACAAAAAGATTTAAAAGAATGTATGCGCCAGATTTTGAATAATGGAAAAATTAGCCCCTTTCAAGTGGGGAAATTAGATATTTCTGATACATTCAATATTTCTAAAAAGCTATATGGCAGAGAAATGTTTTTAAATCCTTTGCGCCTTGGGTATTCTCAATGGCTTTCAGAAAATTCAACTACAAAAGTCAAGGCTTTTCCTTCAGTCAATCTTATCACAGGAAATGCAGGGATTGGAAAAACAGCTCTTGTACAGGAATTTCATAGATTACTTATTGCTGATAATAAAGATACTCCTAAAAAGAAAAGCACTATGGTTTTAAGTGCTAACTGTGATCAATTCCAACAAAAAAATCCATATGCACCTGTTGTTGAATTCATAAAAGATTTAATAAAACAGATATTAATGGAAAATGAAGCCACTGTATCAAATCTTAAGCGTAAAATAAAACAAGCTATTGCTCCTAATGGTCACCTCTTAATTTCCATGATTCCAGACTTAAAATATCTTATTGGAGAACAATCTAAGCCAGATGATTTAGAACTCCATACTAATGAAACAAAAAATCGCTTTCATATGGCTACTTTAAATTTTCTAAAAGTAATATTTGATAAACAAACTGCTTTAATACTTTTTATGGATAATCTTCAGTGGGTTGATGAAGCAACAACTCAATTAATTCAATTTATATGTATTTCCAGAACTATTCCTATTTTTTTTATTGGATCTTATCGTGAAAAAGAAATTGATAAAAAACATCCTATTTTATCATGTTTTGACATTTTTTCTAAAACAGGAATTTCAGTTAAACATATTCCTTTATATCCAATAAAGTTAGAAGATATTTGTATGCTTGTTGAAGATACATTTCACTGCTCAACAAAAGATGCAAATGATCTGGCTGAAAAATTGATGGATAAAACATTTGGCAATCCATTCTTTATCACTGAATTTTTACAAAACCTTTATGATGACAAATTAATATATTTCAACCACTCAAAACAAAGCTGGGAATGGGATCTTCAATCCATTCAAAATAAGAGTATTACAGAAAATGTTGTAAATAGGATGATTCATCGTATTAAACAAATGTCTTCTGAGGCTCAGGATATATTAAAAGTTTCTGCATGTATTGGAAGTTCTTTTTCTCTAACTACTTTAGAAAAATTAAAAAAAACAGATATTTCTTCCCACATTACTGATTTACTAAATGAAGCCATTGAAGAAGGATTCATAGTAAAGTCTCCAACAAACTCTCAGTTTTGCTATGATGATACTGATACTCAGTATCAATTTGTGCATGAACAATTTCAAAAGGCCGCTTATTCAATGCTATCTAAACAAGAAATAGAATTAACGCATTGGAAAATTGGTAAAATAATGTTAGCTCATCCTGTTGATGATTACAAAGAGCAACATCTTTTTGACATTGTTAGTCATTTAAACCATTATTTGCAAAAAGAATTATCATCTGTTGACCAATATGAATTAGTTAAATTAAATTTAAAAGCAGGAAAACTTGCACGGGCATCTTCTGCATATCATCAATCTTTTGATTATTTTAATAAAGGACTTTTGTTACTTGATTTCAAAAGCTGGCAAGATTATTATGATCTTACCTCATCATTATACATTGAAATGATTGAAACTTGCTATTATGTCTCTGATTTTAAAAAACTAAATGAATTAGCAACTGAAGCATTAAAAAAAATATCTTCTAAACTTGAAAAGGTGAGAGTTTATGAAGTATTAATTAAGTCATGCATGTCTCAAAATAATTTATCCGAGGCAATTAAAATAGCTCTTTCTGTGTTAAAATCGTTGAATATTAAATTCCCAAAAAAAGCAAAAAAATATCATGTTTTATTTGAAATTTTTCGTGTCAGGTGGATGATTGCAGAGCGAAGAATTGAAAACCTCATAAATCACAAAGCTATGAAAGAACCAGAAAAGCTTGCTGCCATGAGAATACTTCTTCAACTTACTACTATTTCATATTATATCTCTTCTGAGCTTAGAATTCTTGTGCCATTAAAAATGGTATGGCTTTCCTTAAAATTTGGAAATTCTCCTATTTCTCCTTTTGCATATGCTGTATATGGTGGAATTTTATGTAGTCTCATTAAACAGATAGATTTTGGTTACCTGTTTGGTAAGCTTTCAGCATCAATATTAGAACATCAAAAAATCACCTCCTATGATGTTAGAACTGAATTTGTTATTAATTCTTTAATAAGACACTGGAAAGAACCCATTTCTGCAACAATTGATCATTCCTTACTTTGTTATAAAAATGCCCTTAAAGCTGGTGATATTGAATATGCTGCTATTTCAGCACATGTTTTTTGCTATATGTCGTTTCACACTGGACGAGATCTTGTAAGTTTAGAAAAAGATATGAAAAAGTATAGTGATGAAATAGCAAATCTTCATCAAGAAAAATTTTACCAGGACAATGAAATTTGTAGAAGATGTGTTCTTAATCTCATGGGCAGATCAGCATATTTATTTTTACTTGGCGATCAACCAGATTCTGAAGGGGATCTTATTGAACGTTTATTTGAATCATCAGATCAGAAATCAATTTTTTCATTTTATTTTAATAAATTAATGCTTGCATACTTTTTTCATGATTTTCAGCAAGCTGTTGACCATGCAGATAAGGCAAGAAATTATTTAGAAGGTGTTACAGGTCTTTATCTTTATCCCTTATTTATTTTTTATGATTCTCTTGCCAGATTGGCTGTATTTACTTCAGCTAATCAGATCACTCAAAAACGTTATTTGAAAATTGTAAAATCTAATCAAAAAAATTTAAAACGCTGGGCAGAACATGCACCAATGAACCATATGCATAAATACTATATGGTTGAAGCTGAAAAACAACGAGTTATTGGTCTGGATGTCCAGGCTTCAGACTTTTACGAACGAGCCATCCAGATGGCAAAAGCCTATCAGTTTATTCAAGAAGAAGCATTGAGTTACGAATTAGCCGCAAGATATAATCTTCTTAAAGGAAAATCAGACCTGGCAAAAGATTTATTATTACATGCCAGACATTGTTATATGCAATGGGGAGCAATGGCTAAAGTTGACCATATGGACACAAGGTATCACCAACTACTGACTGTTGAAGATGAAAGTACTGCAAACACGACATTAAGTTCTAATATTACAACAACAACCAGCAGTTCACTTTTTGACGTTGCTACTATTATGAAAGCTACACAGGCAATTTCTACTGAAATTATTTTAGATCGTCTGCTTGAAAAGCTAATGAAAGTTATTATTGAAAACGCAGGTGCTCAAAAAGGATTTTTAATATTTAAAAAAGAAAACAGTCTTATTGTTGAAGCTCAAATCTCTATTGCACCGGGGTTTCAGGAAAAAAACAAACAACCTTCTTTTATATTTCAACTCACTTCTCAAAATATAGATGATTGCGAAGATCTCAGCCAATCAATTGTCAACTATGTTGCACGAACAGAAGAAAATGTCTTGCTTGCTGATGCTACCAATGATGGTTTTTTTACAAATGATGATTATATCATTAATAATAGACCAAGATCTCTTTTATGTATTCCTATAAAACGTCATAATATCATTACAGGAATTTTATATCTTGAAAATAATTATGCTACAGAAATATTTACAAAAGATAGACTTGAAATACTTCAATTATTAATTTCTCAGGCTGCTATTTCTATTGAAAATGCAAAATTTTACGAACAACTAGGAATATCAGAAAAGAAATTTCGTTCATTATTTGAAAATGCAGTAGAAGGTATTTTTCAATTATCTCCTGATGGCCATTTTATTAGTGCAAATCCATCCCTTGCAAAAATCTGGGGTATAGATAATCCAGAACAAATGGATTCTGTTTTCCATGCTTTGGGCAAAGATGTCTTTGTCAATTCTAAAGATAGAAAAAATCTCATAAAAAATCTTCTTAAAAAACAACAAATTATTGGATTTGAAACTGAAATTTATAGAAAAGATAAATCTAAGGTATGGATTTCTATCTCAGCAAGAGCAATTTGTGATAGTGATAACAATTTATTGTATTATGAAGGAACTATTGTTGATATTACAAGTAGAAAACTTGCAGAATATGAAATACAAAAATTAAATGAAGAACTTGAACAAAGGGTTGAAGACAGAACTCGTGAATTACAGGAAACATTATTTGCACTAAAGCATAGTGAGAAAAAATATAGAGGTTTATATCAGTCCAGTAAGGATGCAATTATATTATTAACAAAGGATTATCGTGTTCAAAATGCAAACCAGGCTGCTCTTGATCTTAGTGGGTATGATTTGGATGAAATAAAACAGCTATACATACGTGATATTACACCCAAAAAATGGTTAGATATTGAGAAAAAAATTACTTATGAACAAGTTTTAAAAAGAGGATATAGTGATGAGTATGAAAAAGAAATTATTCGTAAAGATGGAACTTTAATACCTCTTTCTGTTAGAGCATGGCCTCTAAAAGACCAGGAAGGTAATTTGACTGGTATTTGGAGTATTGCCAGGGATATAACTGAACGCAAAAGAGCTGAAAGACTTCGTGAAGATGTAGAAAGAATAGTTCGTCATGATTTAAAAACACCTTTAAATGGAATTATTGGATATGCTTCAATGTTTAAAAATTTTGAACATTTAACCAAAGAATTGTGCATAAAAGGAAGTACTATTATTGAAAAAAGTGCACATAATATTCTTCATATGATTGAACACTCTCTTGACATTTTTAAAATGGAAGAAGGAGTTTATGTTTTAGATCCAAAACCCTGTGATTTAATATTTATATTTAATCAGTTGAATGAAAATCTTGCCAGTTTAAAAGATGTCGGTAATTTAGAAATGGTATTTTTAAAGAATGGGTCTATTCTTGATTGGGAAGAAGAATACATTGTTATGGGTGAAGAAGTACAGCTTGAAAATATGTTTGCAAATTTATTGAAAAATGCATTAGAAGCTTCTCCTGAGAATGAAATTGTAACCATATCTTTAAATGATAACAAACAAAATGATGAAATTATTATACATAACATGGGAGTAATACCAGAAGAAATTCGCGATCATTTTTTCGAACGTTATACAACGAGTGGAAAATCTGGAGGAACTGGTATTGGAACTTATAGTGCCTTATTAATAGCTAAAATTCATAATGGAACAATAACATTTAAGACATCCCAGGATGAAGGTACATCTTTAATTGTTCATTTACCCAAACATAAATATCAAATAAAAAAAATAAATTTATATAATGAAACATTCAGTAACAATTCCTATGAATCAAAAGAAATAGAAAGTTCTGATAATAATTCCTATGAATTAAAAGAAATTGAAAGTTCTGATATAGACATTGATAATATTGAAGAAAGCTACATACCCGAGGATAACATTGAGAATAAAGCCTTGATAGTTTGTAAAAATCCAATTTACGCAATGACTATTCAAGTATTTTTAGATGAATTAAATATCCAAAATGATTTTGATATTGATCACGAAAATTTATATCAAATTATTTTAGAAAAGTCTTATAATATTATATTTGCAGATCTTTCAATAGAAAGTATTCATTCAGAAATACAAGCATTAAAAGGTTTATTTAAGGATAAACAAAAAGAAAAAGAGCCTTTGATTATAGGTTTTTACCAGGGTACAGAACATAAAGAAAAATATGACTTTATTGAATCGGATAAAATAATTTCCCTTAATGGGCTGACTAAAGAAACTCTTCAAAATATAATTAATTCTAATTCATTATTTCAACAAGAAAAGCATATTTTATTGGCCGAGGATAATGTTATTAACAGAAGACTATTACTTGATATGCTTTCTGACTATAAAATAACTTTTGATATTGTTCAAACTGGAAATCAAGCTGTTGAGGCAGCACAAAATAAAGTATATGATGCTATCTTTATGGATATTCAGATGCCTCGCATGGATGGAATTGAAGCTACAAAAATTATTCGTAAATTAAATGAGTATAAAGAAATACCTGTCATTGCAATAACTGCACATAAAAAATTAAAAGAAAATGATCCTTGTCTTAAAGCAGGGATGAATGATTTTATTACTAAACCATTTAAGTTCAATAATATTAAACGCGTAATTAATAAATGGTTGGGTATAAAAATAATATCAAAAGAATCCACCTCCCAAAAAAGAGAACCAGACTTACCTGAAGTACTTCCTGGAATATTTGTAAGGGAAGCTCTAAGTAGAGCATCAGGCAATAAAAAAATACTTTTCGAACTCTTAGATATATTTAAAGACCGATATGTAAATATTGAAGAAACAATTACTCAGTTTCTATTAAAACAACAAAAAGAAAGAGCAATTGATGAAGCGCATTCTCTAAAAGGAGCAGCTGCAAATTTATCAATGCTCGATGTTTCTCAACTTGCTTCGGATCTTGAAAAGAAAATTGAAAGTGAACCAGAAACATGCAATGAATTGCTAAAAGAACTAACATTAAAAATAAATACTGTCCTGGAGTCCATCAAAGAATTGAAAAAATAATTTTTTACCTGGATGTACTTTGATTTACCTATGAAAGATTCCCACAAACAAATTTTTTTAGTACAACTTTTTTGTGTTACACACTTTAGGTATTGATTATAGATGAAATTGATTCTTTGGTGGGAGACTCCTTAATCTCTGTTTTGCGTCAAATAAGAGCAGGTTATGATAAAAGGCCTCTTTCTTTTCCACAATCTGTCATTCTTTGCGGTGTTCGTGATGTTCGAGATTACCGCATTCATTCTAGTCATGAAAACACAGTTATTACAGGTGGCAGTGCATTTAATATTAAAGCAGAATCATTAAGTTTAGGTTATTTTTCAAAACAAGAAATGATAAAGCTTTATAATTATCATTCCAAAGAAACAGGGCAGACATTTACTGAACAGGCTTTTAACATTTGCTGGGAATATTCAGAAGGTCAACCCTGGATAATAAATGCCTTGGGATATGAAGTTTGTTTTAAAATGAAACACATGCGAGATCGTTCCAAAACAATTACTGATAAACATATTCAAAAAGCTGCTGATAACCTGATTATACGACGAGAAACTCATGTAGATCAACTAATGGATAAACTTCAGGAAGATCGCGTTAGAAGGGTCATTGAACCTATTCTAATCAATGAAGAAAAACCAAAGCATGCAAAGGAAGATGACATCTTATATGTCAAAGATTTGGGCTTAATCGCTATTGATAATAAAATTCGTATAGCAAATCGATTGTATCAAGAAGTCATTCCAAGATCATTGACTTATCCCACGCAAGTTACCATAAATCATGAATCCTCCTGGTATATCACTGAAAATGGATTCATTGATACAAATAAACTATTGGCTGCTTTTCAAGATTTTTATCGAAAGCACTTTGATGAATGGAGTGCGGATTTTCAATATAAAGAATCATCCATGCAGTTATTAATTCAAGCCTTTTTACAAAGAATTATTAACAGTGGTGGTTACCTGTTCAGAGAGTATGGACTGGGCCGAAAAAGGACTGATGAAATAGGAGTTTGGGGAGTTTAGGTTAAAACAATATATAAAATAAATTTTTAATTTATTGAATTTGATATTCAAAAAATAATATGTTAATACAATCTATTTTTCAAAAGGCTCAATTGAGCCTATACTGAATTTAAATGTTTATGAAATTTATAAAGAGGTGATCTTATGGCACAAAAAGTAAAAAAAGTAGTTTTAGCTTATTCAGGGGGGTTGGATACATCTGTAATTTTAAAATGGTTGGTTGAAACATACCAATGTGAAGTTATAACTTTTTCGGCAGATATTGGCCAGGAAGAAGAACTTGACTACATTGATGAAAAAGCAAAAAATACTGGTGCAGTAAAAGTTTACATAGATGATTTAAGGGAAACATTTGTTAAAGATTATGTTTTTCCAGCTTTTCGTGCCAATGCAATTTATGAAGGACAATATCTTTTGGGAACATCCCTTGCTCGTCCACTTATTGCAAAGCGACAAATTGAAATTGCTAACATTGAAGGTGCAGATGCTGTCAGCCATGGAGCTACTGGTAAAGGTAATGATCAGGTAAGATTTGAACTGAGCTATATGGCTTTATCACCTCATATTAAAATTATAGCACCCTGGCGGGAATGGGATCTTAATTCAAGAACAGCACTTCTGGCTTTTGCTGAAAAACACGATATTCCCATTAGCAAAACACAACCAAAACCATATAGTACTGATAGAAACCTGTTGCATATTAGTTATGAAGGAGAAGAACTTGAAGATCCATGGGTTCAACCTAAAGAAGATATGTTCACATTAACTAAATCTCCTAAAGATGCCCCTGATGAATCTGAAATGATTGAAATAACATTTGAAAAAGGTGATCCTGTTGCCATTAATGGTAAAAAATTATCTCCAGCTCAACTACTGAAAGAATTAAACCGCCTTGGAGGTAAGCATGGTATAGGACGTCTTGATCTTGTTGAAAATCGATTTGTAGGAATGAAATCCAGAGGAGTTTATGAAACTCCAGGTGGTTCCATTTTAAGAGTTGCTCATATGAATATGGAGTCTCTAACTATGGATCGTGAATTAATGCACCTTAGAGATTCTCTAATTCCTAAATATGCACAATTAGTATATAATGGTTTCTGGTTTTCACCTGAAATGAAATCTATTCAAAAATTAGTTGACTCCACTCAAGAAAATGTTTCAGGCATTGTCAGATTGGAATTATATAAAGGTAATTGCATTTTAAGAGGCAGAAAATCTGATTTTTCATTATATAGACATGATTTTGCAACATTTGAGGATGACACTGTTTATCACCAAAAAGATGCTGAAGGATTTATTCGCCTTAATGCATTGCGCTTAAGAATTCAATCAATGATGAAATCAATATAAAAGGGAATAAATAATGGCAAAACTTTGGGGGGGGCGTTTTACCCAGGCAACAGATAAGCGAATGGAAGCGTTTAGTTCTTCTATTGAGTATGATCAACGCTTATATGCCCATGATATTGCCGGTAGTATTGCTCATTGCCAGATGCTAGCCAATCAAAAAATTATAAGCGATTCAGATGCAGATATACTTGTAAATGGCCTAAAAACTATTCAAAAAGAAATAGAATCAGAAAATTTTAAATTGGATCCTGCTCTTGAAGATATACACATGCATATTGAAAGTCGTCTTGCCGAAATTTGCGGGGAAACAGCTAAAAAATTA
>Ga0272440_1004238_pt1 | contig 10367 bp, 5 predicted proteins | sample SSMMMBAug17_FD_192440 | JGI IMG/M metagenome (GOLD analysis project Ga0272440, IMG submission 192440) | Marine sediment archaeal communities from Little Sippewissett salt marsh, Falmouth, MA, United States - SSM-MMB-Aug17 | ecosystem: Environmental > Aquatic > Marine > Wetlands > Sediment ... | reverse complement strand
CCAAAAAAAGGAGTCAAAGATGAAATCATACAATTCATTATTTTATCACATTGTTTTTTCAACAAAAAACAGATCTCCCTTAATCGACAAAGATAATCAAAAAGAACTCTACAACTACATATGGAATAAATGCAAAGAATTAGATGTTTATCTACATAAAATTGGTGGTATTGAAAATCACATTCATATGTTAGCAAGTATACCACCTAGGCTATGCGTAGCTGATGTTGTTGGGCAAATCAAAGGGGTATCATCCTTTAATTTAAATCAACAAATGAAAAGCCGAAAATTTGCCTGGCAGAATGGATATGGTGTTCTAACTGTTTCAAAGAAAGATGTCCCATTAATAAAAGACTATATCATCAATCAGGAACATCATCATTCTCAAAATACGATATTGCAAGATTTAGAAGAATACTCATTTTCATCCAAACAATAATAAAGGACCCCCCATGTCATGGAAACCGAAATTGCTGCACAAGGAAAAAATGATATCAATCATTATAAAAAAACAAGGGGATATGCTCAAGGAGAGCCCTAAAAGGGCAGCCCCTACAATAATTCTACAAAAAAAATTAGTTTGCCGCGATAAACCAAAAAAAATATGATATAATCCTTAATTTAAAAGGGTGTTCAGATTTGATCTGGAAGAAATTTTAATGCATGATTCGTTTGATTAATGAATTAAATCCTATAAACAAAGAGGCAAAAAAATGACAACACGCAAATTTTTTTATATCATGTTAATTCTCATTCCATTGCTGGCCATCTATCGATCCTGCCAGCTCACCGACAGCCAGCGTTATGAAGACCAGGGCCATCTGCTGGTATTACCATCAGAAAACAAAACCTTTGCCAGCATTCGATTTGACCCTGGGCTAGAAAATCATCGCGGCGGCTTTGTGTTTGATGACACCAGCGGCCCCATTCGCATTCGTAAACCCAATGCAGAATGGATCAAACCCAAGAATGGCCTTCATCTGACAGACCGATCCTTTGTGGATTTTGGGGGGATTATTTACCAGTTTCGGCAGTATCCATCAGATATGCGGTGGACCAATATCTGCAATCAGCCCATTGCCAATCTGGGCATTGAAAATCGGGCTGCTCCCATTGCCATTACCTGCAATCCCCACAGTCGGGATGATCGCATTGTTTTAAATCAAAAGGAATTGCAGCACATTCTTATTGATGCCCTGAAGCAGAAAAATCCACCGGCCACAGAAATCATTTTGGCCCGGATGCCACAATTATTGACTGATTATCATCAACCGCCCTTGCCTTTTGAACAGCATCAGGACTTGCTGGTCAAGGATTTAATTCAACATGTGTCCCAAGACCTTCAAACCCGATGGCCATCAGCCAGCCCTGCTGAACGACGCACACTTTTGGATAATGAAAGGGTGGCTGTGATTATTCATCACAAACAAACCATTGCACATCAATTACTGGCCGATCTGCCACATTCCCTGAAATCAATCTGTGAACAGGGCGTGTTAACCACAAACATGGCCAATGCCTTTCGTGACTGGGTGAAAGGCCATCAGGGAGGACGTATTGGTGTGGTGATTCGATCCATGAAAATTGAAAATTCCTTTCAGGTCATTGATATTCTGTCGGCCCTGGCTGATCAGGCAAAGGAATGGGTGGTGCGGGATCGCTATCAATGGGCTGTTTTGGATTATCTGTCACCTGGCATTTCATCTGATACACAGCGCATTCGCAAATGGTATGTCATTCAAAAACATCTCAAAGCCTTGAAAAAAATTACTGACCCAAATAATCTGGATCATCAAATTGTTCAAACAATGGCCCAACTAAATACAACTGATTATCAAAAATGGACCGATCAGGATCGCCAATTAATCAACGACTGGTTTATTCATCGCGCCCTGTCCACAGGTCGGATGGCTTATATTTTGCCATCAAAGGAATATCCAGTGTTTTTATCCACTGTTGATCAAGGATGGCGACTGCAAGTCCTGGTTCCCCATATCATCACAATCACCCGGCTTTCAGATCAGTCAGATCTGGAAACAATCATCCCAGAATTGCTTCAACCAGTCACACTGTATAATCATGATCAGATTCATATTGGAAATCATGTTTTTTCCTTTGCACTGAAATCTGTGGAACAAACTGTCAGCCGTCAACTGGACACCAATGAACTGAATCGACTGGGAATAGAAAAGCCCACCACCCGGGCGATCATTCAGGAAGATACTGGCCTGTCGCAACTATCCCTGATATTAAACAGCCTGGAAAAAATCGAAACACCGGGTAAGGTTATCAAAGGCGTGTTTAAAACAGTAGAAAAAGATCCAAATGCCCGAAGTACGCATCAATGGGAATTATCCAAATATCTGAACAATCGCCTGGTGTCTCCTGAGTCCCTTTATGGGGTGTTTCAACCATCGGGTGATATACCAGACACATATACCATTGCCCGGTATTCAGATCTCTTGCACCAGGTGCAGAAAAATAGTTTGTTACAACAGGTGAATGGATTTTTCTTTTTGCCGGATTTGAACGTTCTGAAAGCCATTCGCAACACCACCGATCTATCAACCATTCAAACAATGTTTCCATTGACACAGCAATATTGCCAGCACATTCAGTCCGCTGCTTCAGACACATATGAACAATATGAAACAATTATCAAGAATGCCAGACGAACCCCTGCTGTCATGTCTGCACTGCGTGCAGTCAATTTATGCTATCGGCCTGCTGGTTTTCAATTTCAAGCCAATTTGGGTGGACAAAACATCACTTCAGACCCATCCTGGCTCTGGCACGACAAGAATGCCTGGCATCAGGCTTCCTATCGCCAGGACTTATGTCCAATCACCCAAAGCGATATCCGACACGCATGGATCTGGGATATGCATCCCTGGTATCCGGAAAGTCAACATGTGGTTCAACGTGAATTCCAAAAAACATTCACTGCAAGATCACACAGTGGCTGGTATCAACCCGAATTAAGCCTGGTTACCAGTGGTCAGGTGCAATTATTTCTTAATGATGTGGAGATTCCATTAATCACAGATGCAGGCCCGCAAAGACAGATACGCAAATGGCGGCTTAAAAATACGATACCATTAATTCATGCCATCAAGTGGGATAAAAAAAATACCCTTCGTATGATTGTTACCAATACGCCGCCCAAACGCACACAAACCAATCATGTGGGCATCCAGGTAATATTGACCCATGACAATAATCGACAGCATCCAGTGCTGACATCAGATATTCACTGGCAGGCCAGTGATGGCTACTACTTTGAATGGCAAACTCAAGACAGCAGTGGTTGGGACACTGTCACCACCAATGCCCCATATTTATCTGCCCCTTTGTGGCCAGATATTCCAGTGATTTGGCGTCAGGAATCTCGTGTGTGGAATCTCTATAGCTCCAGACAATGCAATCGGTATTTTCGTCGAACATTTCGATGGTCTGGCGGCAATGCCTTTCTTCAAATTCATGGAAATGATGCGGTAGATGTTTACATCAATGGCCAGCAGATTGCGTTTCAGGATCAGGCAGTGATTCCATCAAGATATTTAAAAAATGAAAGAACCAACATATTGGCCATTTGTGTCAAGAATCAATTCTACCAGCCATTGACACGATCCAATAGTCCGGGGCTGTATATTTCTCCCAAAAATGGATCATTACAAATGAGCGCCTATAGTTATCGTCAGAATAATCCTTATATTCAAAAAACACATCAAAGCCTTCGGGGCCAATTTTTGGATCGAGATAGACACTCACTACCCAAACTGAGGCTGATTCAAGGTCAGGATCAACTCCTGCAAATCGGCCATGAAATTCCTTTGGCCCGATCATTATCCCCCACAACTTATATCAAAGACCTGATATTTGTGAATCAGACAGACAAAGATTTTCCTCTGGTTGACCTTCCAGGAATAAAAAAAGGATATATTCGATTGCAGTGGTCATCCCAGGAGCGTAAGATACGTCTGAAAAATGCCTGTGGCGGAAAAATGCCCAACAATCAGTATTATTCATTTTATTCTGTATTCAAGAAACATCCGCATAACAAAAAGCCCTGGTGGGAACCTGACACACCTTCTGATTTCCAGGATTTGACGCCATTGCCAATCAATATTACAAACCTGAAACCCCCCTTTTTAACCTATGATCGTTCACAGATTCCATTCAAAATTGCATGGAAAGATCGATTGAGTGTTGTGGAAAAAAGTCTGATCTATACCCATTTTCAACCAGCATCCTTGCTCTCAAAAGAACCAGATATAGATCAGGATGGGATCAATCCGCAGTTCAAAGTCGGTGAATTACTGCTGTTTGACCATATGGGGCTGACTTACCATGCCCTGGAAATTGATGATTACCCGCATCTGGCACGTCCCAAAACCAAAGATTTTTTGTTTGAGCTGCCGGCAGTCCGTTTCAAACATCAAAAGGACAGAAGTATTCAATTGCTTGTCAGTGGCATGTTTACACAAGACTATAGCCTGACAGTGAACAGTCAGGCTCTTGAACAAACCATTTATACCCTTCAAGATGGTGATCATATTCAGATGGGACATTATCTGTTTGAATATATTGCTGATGAAAAAGGCTTGCTGGCCGGTAATGTGATGATCAATGGCAAGCCGGGACGATATTATCCCCCGGGTCTGGGCTTGAGTCATACAGTTGGCGTGTATTATCCAAATCATCAGAATGGACTGGAGCGTGTGATGGATGCTGTGCTTCGTGGAAAATGGACATCCGGGCAAAAGCCTGAAGCGTCCGATATTCAGCTAACGTTAGATGATGATTTATGCCGCATGGTGCGAGATGAGGTCAGACGCCAGATCCAAATTGTTGACCGCCGATATGCCTATCATTTAAAATCATTAAAACAATTGCTTGCGCAGGCACAAACACCTGTTCAACAAGAGTTTTACAGTACCCAGATTAAAAATATCCAAAAAAACAGGCAGCGATATGGCATGCTGGTCATATTAAACGAAAACAGCGAAATTTTGGCCGCAGTAAGTGAGCCTTCGCTGGAATCCTCCCATGAAGTATTTCAGCAATTGCAAAAAGACATGCGTGGGGCATTGATTAATCGGTCCATCCATGATGCCCGATTTCGTCCGGGAAGTTCGTTCAAACTCGTAACAGCCATGGCAGGTTTTGAATATGGCCGAGATGAATTTGCCGCAGCCAGCAGACTATTGTATGATGGCTGGCCATTTGGAAATACACGACAATTAAAAGAAACACACATTGGCAAAAAAGCAGTTATCGTTGATCTGGAAAATCACAAACGACATGCCATGAACAGCGGCACTGCCTTTTCCGAGGCCTTACAAAAATCGTATAATGTGTGGTTTGCCTATCTGGGATTACTCTTAAATAACAGCACCACAAAAGGCCACTGGTTTTTGCCAGGGGATGTATATCATGCATTTGTGCATTCACTGGACCGAAAGATGGATTTTCCTTTACTCATGCAGGCTGAGCGCGTTGGTTTTAATCAGAAGATGGCCTTGTATCATCTGGTTTACAATAAAGACACCCTGTCTGACCCTGAATTATTTTTCAATCGAAACCCAGATGTCAGTGATGACCCTTTAACATTGGCAGCCTCACATTTTCCTGTACAGACATTGGATCAACGATCCATTGCGCGCATGGCCATTGGTCAACATACAGTCACCGAAACCCCGGTCATGAATGCCATGATTGCCCTTAGCCTCAGCCCAAAATGGAATGGTCAGCGGCCTACACCCAGACTATTAAAAGCGATTGTTTCGCGAGATGGCAGCATTTTAGCCAGTGATGCCGGTCCCAAAGTGAATCATATCTGTTCAGAAAATGCAGCTAAATTGATTCAAGAAGCCATGAAAGGGGTGGTTATAAAAGGGACTGGCGGTATGGTATTTCGGGCTTCACCTTATCGTAACAAACTTTATGGCAAAACAGGCACATCTGAAAGAGGAAAACCAGGACTCTTTGACAATTCGTGGTGGACATGTTTTGTAGAAGGTCCTGATGGCAAGGTATATGCCATTGCTGCTTGTTTTCCGGATGCTGGCGAGGGGGCACATCATGCGGCGGATTGTGTGAAGCGAGTGTTGGATCAGTTGTGGCGGTATGCGGGGAATTAATTCATTGTCATACTGCGATATTTTTAGCGGAAAAAATTTTTTTTAATTTTTTTTCATTTTGCTGCGAGAATCATTTTTTTTTGTGTATACTTGCATCTAAATGATGAAACAATAATATTTGGCCTAAGGGAGGCTGTTATGCCCAATGAAAAAACAATGTCCGAGATTGATCAACTCATATCATCCTGGACACCCAAAACCCATGGCGATGCATTCAATCAATTATCACCAGAAGAGCAGGCCAGATTAACGCGGCTTACAACTGAAAAACTGGGGATATTGAATGTCCATCCCCCCAGACCCAGCACTGATACCTGGCATCCCCCCAATAACAGTCAGGCTGATGATCACCTGTTTTTACTGGCAGCATCGCCAAAAAAGCAGGGGAATTCATCCTTTGCAATGGGGGTTGCTATTGATGAAAAATCCAAAAAAGCAACATCCATTAAAGTAAGCGCCTGGGTCGGTTCTGATGACAAATCTGGGGGATCCCTTAAAATTCTTGGATCGCAACTCGAAGGTAAAGGTGATGTGCGCATTACCAGACCACTGGATCTCTTACAGCAAAAGCTAAACAGTTGTTTTGAAATTGCTGAAGATTTGAAATATTTGAACCTTCAAAATAGACAGATCAGTGTCAGTATAAAAAGTCCGGCTTTTTTATCTCATTCGGAAAGCCTGACATTGACCACTTTGATGGCAATCATTCAGGCATCACTGGGCATTGATGGTTTTGCCGATTGTGTATTTTCTGCAGATGTTGATCCTGATGGCACCTTATCTGCTGTTGGCGGAATCACTGAAAAAGCAGCCTATGTGACCCAATCTTTAAACCATCTATTTTATATTGCACAAGGAAATATTTCTGACATCCCTGCAAATATTTCAGATCATGATGCCGGTCATCTGATTTTTGCCTTTGCATCATTATCTCAAGTCTTGTCGTATCTGAAAATAGATATGCCGGACATACCTGATATTTCCCCCCAACCCACATCCTCTTTCTTCGATACCCGCAGTGGTCAGGAAAAAACGCCGGGTAAAACATCGGTAATCCAACGATTAATCAATGGCGAACGTAACTTTATTGTAAAACGGGGTGTACAGGGAGAATCTTATGAGATTCTGACGCTCATGGATGACAGACATCTCACACAAGGCGTTGCTATTTGTAAGGCCAGGCGGATAATTCCGGATTCTTTAAATGAAATCATTGTATTAAAAGTAATGACCTTTAAAGATGATTCTGAACGAGATGCCTTAATGCACGATGCCTTATTGATGTTCAAAGATCTTCATCCCAACATCCTCAAAACCAAAGGAAGTCCATTTTCACTTCAAAAGGAACTATTCATTCCCATGGAGTATGGGGATGGTACTTTGGATCAAGTAATAAACGATATCCCATTGGATACTCGGGTGAAATGGACATTCAATCTTGTGGATGCCCTGATGCATATTCATGATGAAGATTACATTCATGGGGATATCAAACCGCCCAATGTCTTTATTGTAGATCAGGCTCCCAAACTGGCGGATTTTGGTTTTGCTTCCTATGGCACACCAGAATTCAGACATCCTGAATTGATCAAAGTTTGCAATCAACAATCCCCCATCAACAAAAGGCCATTTCACGAGCGCAAACAATGGGATGTTTACGCTATGGGTATGATGATCTTCTGGATGTTTTGTCCGGAGCATCCCATTGAAGGTGTTAAAGATGTTTCCCTTGCTGATGGCCAGTTTGAAAAGGTCGGGCTTTCATCAGATGATATGAATGCGCTGAAATCAGCATTGGCGGATAATGAAAACAAAGACCGCATTGTCAATTTTATTGATAAAGCGGTGTCACTCGAAGGAGGTGAACCCATGAGCTTATCCAAAAACCTTCCCGGTGAAAAAGTCAAAGAGATTTTTAAAACCGGTTGGGGACCTTATGTGGATTGTATCAGAAGGATGGTCACACAACATCCCATTACTGTGATAGTGATGACACTTATGTGCATTGCAGCAGGTATCTATTGTTGTGCGATCATACCTGAAAACCTATATGATCAACTATTTGTGGAATTTCATTATTTGTATTTCGGCGGTGTGTTTATTGGGGTTTATCCCTTTTTGACACGCAAAGTCTTTAGAGAACATATTGAAAATATTTTACATACAACCATTTTAATTTTATTTATCGGCTTTTTTGTTGGCGCTTATGTAACGCCCTGGTTATATGGAGAATCTGCCAGCGCTCCCTGTTCAGCCAGACGCATATTTAGAATGCAATTGTCTGATAACTGCTGTCAGTATCTTGAAACACAATGTCAACAGTTGAAAACAAAAAAGAAATGGTATGATATTATTAAACTGGTTCATGGTTATGGCCCTATTCGCGCAGGGATTCAGCCTGAAGATCCTTGCTATATGAAGTTTTTCGAACATGTGGCCTGGGCCCGATATGCCCTCATGCTCAAAGAAACATCGCAATCAGAAATTCACAAGGCCATTGCAGCCATTCAGCAGGAGTACCAATATCTGTTAGCTTGTAACCAGATTGTTTTTAACAAGATCAGCCAGGTACCGCTGAGTCAGAGTATTGTCAAGCCCAGGCCTGAACCTGTAACAATTCTGAAACAATCCAGAGAATGGTCTCAGGCCACCATTCAAGGTAAAAAGTATGAAATACTAACGCCAGAGCTGATTCAGCAACTGAATCAAGCCATCGAAAAATGGCAGGATCTGGATAAAAGGAGAAAAGCGATATGGAAAAACAACTAAGCATGAGAAAGCATGCCAAAACCTTTCAGACAGCAATTATTTTGCTGGTTATATGCGGCCTGGTTATTGTGGCTGGCTGTGGGCATCGACGACCCAAATTTGATGATTCATATCAATTTGAGTCGGTATATTCAAACCAAAGGCCGCAACCTCGCAGTGTTTTTGTGGATATGTCCCATTTTTCAGGTCTGGGAGACAGCCAAAAAAACCAGGCAGTGATAACCCTCCAGATTCAAGGTAAAAAGGCACCTGATACCAGAGCTGCGACTGTGATCAGAGATGCCATTCGTTCACAGCTCAACCTTGTGGGAGGCGGTAGAATCAAAGTGTTGGAATCACAAACCTTTGAAACTGATTTGCTTTTATCTGGTGATGTTGCCATGAAATCAAATATCAGCAATGGTCAGCATCATGTACAAATCACACTGACTGATTTAAAAGTAACCGAATTGTATAAAAAACATCAAGACAGTCCCAGAGTTGCACTGCTAAGTGCATCAACAATTCTTACCAGTCAACAGGCGGATGACATGTCGCGTGCCATGCAACTGGCAACCACCGAGGCAATTGTCAAGTTAAAACACCAGCGATTTTTCTATCGCTTGAATAATAATCCAGCAATAAACCAGTTGAAAAAAGAACACATTTTGTTTAGAATGGACAACACGAAATCAGCATTGCAACAATTGGAAGATCGATTGACCCAAAAATTATTTGCCATATTTCACCAAGTGTCCGGGATTAAGGGACGCATGGATGATATGGAAATTTCATTACAAACAAGGCAGGCTGGCCTTGATGACAAAATGGATCGCTTGCAAAATAAGATGGCAACCACCGCATATACAGTGAATCAAGGTGTTGAAAATATGGACCGCATGAAACGACAAATGACTCAGTCCATGAAAAAACTGCGCGATGGATTGAGACAGGATGTCAGGAAATTGATTCAGAATCTGCCATCAAAACAAATCATTCGAGAAAAGGAAACCATTCGTCAAATTCCAGCATCTGATCTTGAAAACATAACCTATCGACAGGCCACAGGAATTATCATTCAAGTGACATCCGGCGATTTTACCTGTGTGCCAACATCCAGTATTGTTGCAGAAGGCGGCTATGAAATGGAATTTGCGTATAATAAAGATTTTAAGAAAAAGAGGGATGTCACAAATGGCCTTAAAGGCCAATGGGGTGCCACGCCCTTTCAAATGAAGGGATTTGCAAAGAATAACAATATTGTTATTTCAGAACAGGATGCAAATAAAATCTATCGGTTGCATGAATACCAGCCGAGTATTCTGAACAACCCGGGGATTCTGGTAATTTATTGAGGTGATGACCTCGCAAACTTAATTTTAAGGAGGAAATTATGTATTTCAAACAATTGATTGTATGTATGGTGATTGCTTTTGTGTGTTTGGCGGGATGTGCGCCATCTGGGGTTCAACAGGG
>Ga0272440_1004237_pt1 | contig 10368 bp, 4 predicted proteins | sample SSMMMBAug17_FD_192440 | JGI IMG/M metagenome (GOLD analysis project Ga0272440, IMG submission 192440) | Marine sediment archaeal communities from Little Sippewissett salt marsh, Falmouth, MA, United States - SSM-MMB-Aug17 | ecosystem: Environmental > Aquatic > Marine > Wetlands > Sediment ... | reverse complement strand
GGGCGTTAGCTCCAGATAATTAACAACACATATTTTCTTAAGGGGGGAATCTGAGCCGTTGATGCAACTACATTTGCTCTTAGCCTGACGGCTATGGGCGTTAGCTCCAGATAATTAACAACACATATTTTCTTAAGCCCCATAGGGGCGACATCTTTTCCAGCAATCAACAGATTTATGTCGTCCCTATCGGGGCTAAGAAACTATGTGTGATCAATTATCTGGGGCTAACGCCCCAGACTACAAAGATTTCGCCCCTATCGGGGCTAAGATGAAATGTCTCCATAAAATGTACATTTTGTTTTAATTTTTTAAATCGGGACGTTATTTCTGCCTGCCTGTACTACAATCGATGTATCAGCTAGGTGAAAAAATTCAATTCAGGAAATGCATGATTCCTGCAATGCCAAAAACAGTGGAGGGCTAAAGCTTATAGCTGTTGGGCTAAACGCAAACGCACTCGTTCGCGTGGGAACGAGAAGGCTTAATGATCCAAGGAATAGAAACATGCTACAAAATATTTTTTTGGTAAAAAAAAATCTATCATATCCAAGATTCTCATTTTTCATAATTATTTTTTTGATACTTTTATTTAGTGTGATAATATCCAGTGCATCAGAAAAAGTATTCCTTCAGTTGGCCTGGAAACATCAATTTCAGTTTGCCGGCTACTATGCCGCATTGCATAAAGGCTTTTACAAAGAAGTCGGACTAGATGTAACTCTCATTGAAGGCGGCGAAGGGCGATTTGCACGTGAAGAAGTTCTTGAAGGCCGGGCACATTATGGCATTGCTGGCGCTGAGCTACTGCTTCATCGTAAAGATGGAGACCCTTTTGTCGTTTTAGCCCCCATATTTCAACATTCGCCATCCATTCTTTTGGTCAGAAGAGATTCTGGCATTACGAACCTGCAGGATCTCATCGGAAAAAAAGTCATGTTACTGCCTGGAAAAAAAGATGCTGACATTCTTGCAGCATTTTTAAATGAAGGCATCTCCATTGATTCCATCCATCGCCTGGATCAATCCTATAATTTAAATGATTTAATACAGGGACGAACTGATGCTGTCAGTGCATATCTTACGAATGAACCCTGGCATCTGTTGCAAGAGAATATTGAACCCGGCATCATTTCACCGCAAACCTATGGTGTAGATTTTTACAGTGATTGTTTATTTACCACTGAACATGAGCTTGAAAATGATCCCCAACGTGTTGCCCATTTTTTGGATGCTTCTTTACGTGGATGGCAATATGCCATGGAACATCCGGACGATATCATCGAAATCCTTTTAAAAGAATATGGCGTAAATAAAACGCGTCAGCACCTCAAATACGAAGCTGAATCTATTCAGAAAATTATTATGCCCCAACTGGTTCAAATTGGCCACATGAATCCTGGCCGATGGCATCATATTGCCAGAATTTACGAAAAATTGGGTTTGATTCATACCAACCATTCCCTGAAAGATTTCTTGTACAACCCCAATCAAAAAATTGACTATACCTGGCTAAAAAAAATTTTCCTTGTTGCAATTACAGTTTTTTTTTTACTGAGTATGGGCACCGCTTTTTTATTGTATTTCAACCGAAAACTAACCGCAGAAATTTATCAGCGAAAAAAAGCTGAAGCGGATCTACGTAACAGTAAAAAAGAACTTCAGCTTACGCTGGATGCCACTGCTGATGGTATTTGGTCCTGGAATTTTAAAACCAATGATCTCTATTTCAGCCCCAGATACTATGAAATGTTAGGCTTTATGCCCAATGAATTTCCAGCAAGCTTTGAAAACTGGCTGAACCTGATTCATCCTGAAGACAAAGATAAGGCTTTAGCGGTAGCCAATGAATTTTTAAAAACAAAACCCGATTTATACGAAAATGAATTTCGTATGAAAACCAAAAGCGGGGACTATCGGTGGGCGCGAACGGTTGCCAAGGTGGTTGAAAGAGATGAAAATGGTGAAGCTGTTTACATGATCGGCAATCATGAAGATATTACAGAACGAAAAATGGCCATTGATGCGCTTATTGATGAAAAAAAACGTTTTGAATTGGCAATGCAGTCTGTCAATGATGGACTATTTGACTGGAACTTAAAAACCAATGAAATATATTACTCCCCTGTCTGGAAAAAACAGCTGGGTTATGAAGACCATGAAATAAAGAATGAGTTTTCTGAATGGGAACGATTAACTGATTCAGATGATGTCAAAAAATCCTGGGGGATACTGAACGAGGTTGTCGAAGGCAAAAGGAAAAGTTTCGAAGCTGAATTCAAAATGCTTCATAAGGATGGCCATTGGGTTGATATTCTGTCAAGGGCAAATATTTTTTTCGATAAAAATGGTGAAGGGATGAGGGTTATTGGTACGCATGTTGATATCACTGAACGAAAACGCACTGAAAAACAACTTCAACAATCCCAAAAAATGGAAGCCATTGGTACATTAGCTGGCGGAATTGCACATGATTTTAACAATATGCTTGGCATTATCACAGGAAATATCTCGTATATACTCAGTACGTTAAATAAAAATGATGAATTATATGAGATCCTTGTAGATATGCAAGAATCATCAAAACAAGCGCAATCTCTAACAACTCAGCTGCTAACCTTTTCTAAGGGCGGCGCACCGATTAAAAAAGTTACAGATATCAACAGAATTATTCGTGATGCAGCTATTTTTTCCATTAGAGGGGCGCAATCGAAATGTATATTTGAACTGTCTGATAATTTATGGCTTTCTGAGGTGGATGAAGGTCAAATCAATCAGGTTGTCAACAACCTTGTAATTAATGCAAATCAAGCCATGCCAAATGGCGGAAAAATCACTATTCGCACAGAAAATGAAAAGATTGAAACTGACAACGATATTCCATTACAAGCAGGACAATACATTAAAATTGATTTGAAGGACCAGGGAATTGGCATCTCACAAAAACATCTTTCGCATGTATTTGATCCTTATTTTACAACCAAGCAAAAAGGGAGCGGCCTGGGTTTAGCAACAACTTACTCGATTATCAAACGACATGATGGACACATTACAGTTAATTCAACGCTCGACAAAGGCACTGTCTTTACTATTTATTTACCTGCTTCGACAAAAAAACTCAATAAGCAAGAAGAACAGGTCGCAGTTAAATATCATGGTCAAGGCAAAATATTGATCATGGACGATCAAGAAGCTATATTGAATATGCTGCAAAGAATGCTAAATCAGATGGGTTTCCAAACTGCCTGTGCGACCGATGGCGCTCAAGCTATTAAAATGTATAAAGACGCTTATCATTCCAACGATTATTTTGATGCAGTCATTCTTGATCTGACTGTCCCTGGCGGTATGGGAGGTCTAAAAACAGTTGTCGAATTAATGAAAATTGACTCAGATATCAAGGCCATTGTATCAAGTGGCTATTCCAATGATCCCATTATGTCAAACTACACGGATTATGGCTTTTGTGGAATTGTGCCAAAGCCATATTCAAAGGCGCAATTGGCTAATGTTTTAAGTAACGTTTTGGGTAATGTTGAAAAATGAATCATCAATTTTTCCGCGAATTTTTTTTTCAAAATTCGTCCATGGCATATTTATTGCAATTTTCTAACCCAGATTCCCTAAATAAAAATGTAATATTTACAAGGTATTATCCTGCTAAATGTTGGAGGGCACTCGTTGTGCACACCCAAAAAAATAACACTATTCCGGTTGTTGATGATGACAGTCTGAAAAAGTTGCAGCAAAGTGAGGAGCGGTATCGAAACATGTTCTGTCATGCCAGTGTCGGCATGGCTCTGCATGATTTTTTTGGAAAAATTTCCCAGGTCAACTCAATGTTTTGTCAATTATTGGGATATGAAAAAAATGAGTTAGATCAAACACTGATTACCGATCATATTTTTGATGATGACATTGAACGATACCACACCCTGAATAAACAAATATTAAAAAAATCCATTGATCATTATCATGCGGATATTCGATTTTTCCATAAATCCAATGATATCATCTGGACCCAGACTTCGGTTAACCTTTTAAGTGAAAAAAATCCCATATTTCATATTCAATTGATTAATATTAGCAGTCGAAAAAATGCTGAAAATGAAGCCAACCAATTAAATGACAAGCTGGTCCAAAAAATTCATGAACTGGAAAAAATCAATAGTCAAATGGATGAGGCGGTTGATTTTGCCAATAAAATGGCTATTGATGCTGAAATTGCCAATAAATCAAAAAGTAAATTCCTGGCCAACATGAGCCATGATATCCGCACCCCCATGAATGGTGTTATTGGCATGACCCATTTGCTCATGAGTACCAATTTGAGCGATGAACAACGAGAATATACCAATATGATTCGTATTTCGGGCAATGCATTATTGTCACTGATTAACGATATTCTCGATTTTTCCAAAATAGAAGCGGATCAATTACTCCTTGAATCCCAGGCATTTAATCTTCGGATGACTGTTGAGGACACTGTTGATATTGTTGCTCTTGAAGCATATGAAAAAGGGATCAATCTGACATGCATGATTTCGCCCAACGTGCCCTCCGACCTGATGGGAGACCCTGGACGATTGCGTCAGGTTCTGGTCAATTTATTGAGCAATGCTGTGAAATTTACAGATAAAGGCGAGGTCGTGCTAAGTATCCAAATGGAAAGCGAAACAGATGAATCCGTCCAGGTATTTTTTTCTGTAAAGGACACCGGCATTGGTATCCAGGAATCAAAGAAAAAAGATTTGTTTAAACCTTTTTCTCAGCTCGATCAAAAAATTTCATCGAAATATGGGGGTACCGGTCTGGGACTGGCAATTTCTAAACGCATTGTACAATTAATGTCTGGGACTATCGATGTAAATAGTCAACCTGAAGTTGGCAGCACGTTCTCTTTTACTGTGATGTTTAAAAAGCAAGTCAACAAACTTGCAATTCCCCAGTTCAATTCTTGTGATCTCAGTAAAAAAACCATTCTCATTGCAGACAGTCAGCCAGCATATCGGACCATGCTATCCAATCTTCTGGATAACATTGGTTGTCAACACCTTGAAGCCAGCGATGGTAAAAGTGCTTTGGATATGCTCTATGATTCAGTCAATACCAATCATCGAATTGACTTGGTTATGATTGATATGCATCTGTCAAAAATTGATGGTATCAAACTGGGGCGCATGATCAAAAAGGATCCACTGACGCAACATTTGCCATTGATCATGATTACTTTTGTGGGGCAGAGAGGTGATGTATCCATGCTTCAGGATATTGGTTTTGCTGGTTATTTAAGCAAACCGGTTAAGCAGTCTCTGCTCAAAAAAACACTTGAAAAAATATTTGATGATTGTCGAAACAAAACCTCTGATTGTGAGCCCGCTAATATTATCACCAAATTCTCAATTACTGAGGAAGCCTCTGTGCAAAAACAGATTCTTTTGGTTGAAGATAGTGAAATGAACCAGCGATTGGCAAGTGTTTATCTTAAAAAAATGGGATATCATGTCGATATAGCTAACAATGGCCAGGAGGCACTGGATATACTTTCGCAAAAAAATTTTGATCTGATTTTGATGGATGTTCAAATGCCAGTAATGGATGGTATCCGAGCCACAAAATTGATTCGAAAAGGAGAGCAAAGTGTCAGAAATCCAAAAATTCCCATTATTGCAATCACAGCAAATGCCATGAGCCAAGACCGAAAAATTTGTCTGGAAGCTGGAATGAATGATTATGTTTCCAAACCATTTAAGCCCGAAAATCTTAAGGAAAAAATTGATAGCCTGTTGGGCAAGGCTGCCGTCAAACCGACAAAAAAGAAAACAGTAAAAAATCGTTCCAGTATACCATCCAAGTATTTTGATAAAAAGGCCATTCTGGATCGAATTGATGGCGATATGGATTTGTTTCGTCAGTTAATCGCATTATTTGTTAAGGAAGTACCGCGTCAAATTAATCAGATCAAACTGGCAATCAAAGAACAAAAACCTGACAATATCACCTTATACGCGCACACAATAAAGGGCTCAGCCTACAATATTCGGGCAATGGAGCTTAAACAGGTTGCACTGGATATTGAACAGGCTGGGAAGGCATCGAATGTTCATCTGGCAGCCAGTAAAATTGAAGCCCTTGAAAACACTTATGACAAGCTTTATTCTGAACTGAAAAGAGTTATCGATTCAGATGATTGAGGAAAACAAAGGAAAAAAGGAAAAGCATTCATGTCTGAAATGACCACGCATGTTTTACTGATTGAAGACAATCCCATTGATGTCTTATTAATCCGGGAAATGCTGAAGAAAAGAAAAAAAACAAAATATATTTTGGAAATCGTCACTACGCTCAACGATGGCATTCAAGTACTCCAGACTGAATCACCGGATGTTGTTTTATTGGATCTATATTTACCAGACAGTCAGGGAATTAAATCCTTTGATACGCTTTATGCACAGATGCTTGATGTTCCAATAATTGTCAGCACGGCACTTGAGGATGAAAACGTGGCATTACTGGCGGTGAATAATGGTGCGCAAGATTATCTGCTCAAAGGCAGTATTACCTCCGCTTTGCTGTCGCGGTCTATCAAATACGCCATTGAACGAAAAAAAGCAGAAAACAAAATCAAATACCTCGCATTGTACGATACCCTGACAGACTTGCCCAATCGTCGGCTTTTCTTTGATCGACTTTCCCAATCATTTTCACGCGCACATCGCTATGAAACCAAAGTTGGCCTGATGTTCATTGACTTAAATAAATTCAAAGCAATCAATGACAATCATGGGCATGAAATGGGAGATAAAGTGCTTCAAGCAGTTGGCTCTCGACTGAAACAATCGATTCGAGAAACAGATACAGCTGCCCGATTGGGTGGTGATGAATTTGGTGTAATTCTTCAGGATATTCGTAAGGAAAGTGATACCCATGGCATTGCCAAAAAAGTTATTCGATGTATACAGAGCGTTATTCATGTAAAAGGGAAATCGTTTTGTGTTGGTGCCAGTGTTGGTATCAGTTTTTATCCGGTTGACAGTGGAGATGAAAATGGGTTGTTGAGTAAAGCTGACAAAGCCATGTATGTAGTCAAAAAAAGTAATGACAGCGGGTATTGTTTTTGTAATTCTGATAATGTTTTTGGTGTTCCTGATCCAGAAATAGAATAAGGTTGGGTATGCTTTCGTAAATATTTTTCAATTTTTCTCAAATTTTATTTTCCGAACGTTTCTACTAAGGAACTTATTTTATGAGTTTTCCTAAGTCATCAATTTCCCTCTAATCGCAAACTCTATTCCGGCCTGTTTCAGGTTATCCCAAATATTTTCCCACACAGCTCTCTCATGAGCCAGTCTTTTTGAATGATCTTTGCCAGTAAAGCCAACCGAATAATTTGCTGACCATTTACCGACACCGGCAAACCTCACAGATGGCTCCAGGTCCTCATTTACTGAAGTCACTGCATCAATGAGAAGTTTTTCAACATATTCAGGGGAATGGATGGGATCAATATAAACCATCAATTTTTTCCAATATGAACTATCCGGATAGTAACAATTTTCCACAATGGAATCTGACGCCACGCTATTTGGAATGCTCAGCACTGTTTGAGACGCGGTCTGGATTCTTGTTGTTCGCCATGTCATGTCGATTACTGTTCCTTCGGTACCGCTGACTTTGATCCAGTCACCGATTCGAAATGGTCGCTCTACACTCAATGCGATGCCTGAAAAAATATTTGAGATGTTTATTTGAATAGCTAGTCCGATAATCATAGCTAACATTCCGGAGGTTGCCAGCAAGCCGGTGAGTTTCTGGTTAAATACAAAAGCAATGATGCCAAAACATGTTAGCATATAAATCAGAAAAGTTGCCATGCGTCTGACAATCGTTGGAATTGTTCTTTGGGTTTGTTCTTCCAGTGGAATCCAGACAAATCGTTCGACTGTCATGACAATAAAAACAGCCGGAATCATCCACCACAACAGATCAAATATCAGGATAATTCGCTCCAGATAGTATGGGCGTAATTTATTCATCAGTAATCCTAGCACACATGTTTCAAAAGATAGAAGCATAACGCCCCAGGCAATAATCAGTAAAATCCATGTTTGTTTTTGATAACGCCTGAACAGTTTCTGTTCTTTTCCAAAAGCAATCATTAAAATCAGTAGGAAACTGCTGAACATGACATATTTTGCAAGCTGATATGACATCATTCTTCTTAGTGTTATGCTGTCTCGCCCAATTATGATATCTAAATTGAACCTGGAATACAGGAAACCATCACCATGACTATCCGTGTCTCCCAGAGATTTTTCTATGATAATATCCTGAAAAAAACGCGTATTGCGAACCCCCCAGCCATATGCGGAACTTAATATATCTGCTTCAGTTATTTTATTTACATCAGATTGCCCGATTTCAAGTTCATCAATGACATAAATGAGTTTATCTGTAGTGATATTTCGATGTCGAAAACTCACACCGAGACTGTGTAATCCAAAAGCGTGCTGAACCTGATGAAAATCAATTTTAAACTGTCCCTTAAAGTTATACAGACGGTATTCCTGCTGACTGCCAATTTTCTGCTTAATCAATTTAACAGTCGCTTTTTGAGTAGAACGACCTGTTTCATCAATTGGCACAACAGCATTGAGAAATTGAATCTCACCGACATCAAATGAGGATTTGTTAAACCGAAACCAAATATATCCATCGATTTTGCAGGTTAGGGCATCAAGGTCAAGATCACTGATTTTTCTGATATCCATTCCAGTATAGACGATCTGTGTCTTATGCATATGCGTGTCGCCAAATGAGATGATATTCTCTGAATCATCCCCCCCGCGTGTTGCTCTGAGCTGGGTCATCACCGAAATAATTTTATTGCGTTTATACACCCCGATAGTAACCGGCTTTTGCGCATCCCCAAATTCATTGAAATAATTGAGCCCTGTTATTCCATCGACTGCATTTTGCGCGCTGTTAAGATTGGCAAGGTAATTTCTAATTTCTTTTCTGTCATCTCGCAATGTATCGGGCCTTCCCTGAATACCACCCTGTTGAATTGCTTTGACAATAACTTTTGCAGAGTCATAAGCAAATGCGGCAGACCAATCTGGTTCTTCCCAGAATTGGGCCTTATACTTTTCTCTGAAGCCCTGAGCTTCCTGGTTTGCAGTATCAAAGATCAGGGGAGTCATGACATAAATACCATCTGTATAATAACCAGGCTCATTTCGTTCTTTTGGTAACTCCTGCAATGTTTTTAAAAAGATTTTCTCTGAAAGAGATGATGGTCCGATGATTGGATTTTCAATCCCTCCATCCTTTAATAACTTGACAAGCTTAACAGCTTCAGGTGCTTGAGCAGAAAGAACAATCACGCCATTTGAATCTTTTTGGAGCTGAAGTTCTTTGACAATATCCTGTAGCTTTCGATTCAATCTGGCATGGGAAACGATAAATTCCCACGATTTTTTGACATCAATTCCCACTTCTTGGGCAGTTTCCTCAAAGATACTGCTTAACTTGCTATATATGCCATCTTCATGAATGACATATGCCACATTATTTCTCATAACGTTTTTGATATAATATGCTAAGAATTCGCCCGGTGTACTGATATTGTATATTGTTCTGAAATACCAGTTATTATCACGAGTAACATCCGGATGAACCGACCCTGGGCTTATGACTGGTGTTTTATAAATTTTATAAACGTCACCCGCATTTATTGAACAGGAACTATACCAGTGACCGATAACCGAAAGTGCTCTGTTTTGATCCGCTATTTTCAAGGCACATTGTTTTGCTAATGTTGGATTGTTCTGATCATCAAACACATCTAAAACCAGTTTTTTTTCTCTGATTCCGCCCTTTGCATTAATTTCATCAAGATATAATTGAATGGCTTGAGTCATTATTTTTCCAGTTTTAGCCCCTTCACCTGACATGGGCCCGACCAAGGCAATATGCATGACTTCATCCATCTTATAAAATAAGCGCTGATAGATGATATATATGACACATAACAGGCAGATGCCAAACAGCAAATATCTTGTTGCTTTATTTATCTTTATGCTCTTTTTTGTCATACTATTTCTCGAAAAGAATAGTTTCTGCGTTGAAAAGGTCAAGCGTTGAGGCGGATATCGACAAACGTTTAGGAATGCTCGAAAAATAAATTCCCCATTTCAAAATGCTTGATTCAAAAAATAAACATTAAACATATGCGTACAAATTTGGGCATCCTTCATTTACCAGTTAACACTTTTCTCGTTCCCAGGCTCTGCCTGGGAATGCATGCCCGGCGGCTCTGCCGCCTAAACATTGGTATAGGCGGCAGAGCCGCCAAGTATGCGTTCC
>Ga0272440_1004236_pt1 | contig 10368 bp, 1 predicted proteins | sample SSMMMBAug17_FD_192440 | JGI IMG/M metagenome (GOLD analysis project Ga0272440, IMG submission 192440) | Marine sediment archaeal communities from Little Sippewissett salt marsh, Falmouth, MA, United States - SSM-MMB-Aug17 | ecosystem: Environmental > Aquatic > Marine > Wetlands > Sediment ... | reverse complement strand
TCGGAAACGTTGGATATCTGAGCCGCGCGCGTAAGCAAGCGGTTTTTGAACAGTGCCACTTGCTTACGCGCGTGGCTCAGATTCGGAAACGTTGAATAATCGGAAACGTTGGATATCTGAGCCGCGCGCGTAAGCAAGCGGTTTTTGAACAGTGCCACTTGCTTACGCGCGTGGCTCAGATTCGGAAACGTTGAATAATCGGAAACGTTGGATATCTGAGCCGCGCACGTAAGCAAGCGGTTTTTGAACAGTGCCACTTGCTTACGCGCGTGGCTCAGATTCGAAAACTTTGAATATCTGAGCCGCGCGCGTAAGCAAGCGGTTTTTGAACAGTGCCACTTGCTTACGCGCGTGGCTCAGATTCGAAAACGTTGAATATTCGGAAACGTTGGATATCTGAGCCGCGCGCGTAAGCAAGCGGTTTTTGGATAGTGCCACTTGCTTACGCGCGTGGCTCAGATTCGAAAACGTTGAATATTCGGAAACGTTGGATATCTGAGCCGCGCGCGTAAGCAAGCGGTTTTTGGATAGTGCCACTTGCTTACGCGCTTGGCTCAGATTCGAAAACGTTGAATATTCGGAAACGTTGGATATCAGAGCCGTGCGCGTAAGCAAGCGATTTTTGGATAGTGCCACTTGCTTACGCGCGTGGCTCAGATTCGGAAACGTTGAATATTCGGAAACGTTGGATATCTGAGCCGCGCGCGTAAGCAAGCGGTTTTTGGACAGTGCCACTTGCTTACGCGCGTGGCTCAGATTCGGAAACGTTGAATATTCGGAAACGTTGGATATCTGAGCAGCGCGCGTAAGCAAGCGCTTTTTGGACAGTGCCACTTGCTTACGCGCGTGGCTCAGATTCGGAAACATTGCGGTTTTTGGACAGTGCCACTTGCTTACGCGCGTGGCTCAGATTTGGAAACGCTGCTTATTAATTATATCCTCTTCATAATATGGGGGTAACACATGATAATAATAAACAATTTTCAAAAGGTGATCATCCCATTATGGCTTATTCTATTCCTATGCTTTTTTTGTCAATCAGCACAACCCAATGGATTTTCCGGAACTAACCAGAATATTACTCGCTATACTATACCCAACAGCGGGAATGTATCAGTCAGTCAATATCATTTGCTTAAATCTACAGGTGGCCAAAACTGCATGGGGCGGAGACAAACCAATGCGTATCGTCTGAAATCCGGTTATTGGGGAAAAGCCAATGCAAACCCTTATGATATTGTTTTAAGCCCGACCAGTGTTACTGAATTTTGTCTCACCTGCACGACTATTGGCAACATATCCTCTCGTGATTATGATGTTTTAGATACCCATGACCATGCAATCGTTTCCGGGGTTGGCGATACCCACAATGAATCCTTCAGTCTGTCCAATACCACTTTACTGATTCATGAAATGTTTGATTACAAAAAACAGCCCACCTGTTCCATTCGTGTACGATCCACTGATAGCAGTTATGGGGTTTCTGAAAAAGTATTAACGATTGATGTTATTGATATTTTTGCAAGTCCGGAAATGACTGCAAGTATTTCCAATCAAACCTTTGATGAAGATTCAAGCTCTGATGCCATTACATTTACTGCTACCGATTTTGACACCTCAACACCTTGCAGCCTGACAGTGACCATTTTTTCTTCCAATCAAAGTCTTTTTCCAAATGACACCCTTTCATACGAGTGTGATAGCAATCATTATACAATCATTGCATCGCCCGCAGCAAACGCATTTGGTAATGCAACACTCAGTATTCTGACCACAGATGCGGATGAACTAACTGCAAGCGCATCGTTGGAGTTAACTGTGACTTCAGTTAATGATCGCCCTGAATTATCGACAATTTCGGATCAGATTATCCTGAGAAATTCGTCAGATGCAATCAATTTAACCCTTACAGATATTGAAACCGATCCAGACAGTCTGATATTTTCTGCCAACTCATCAAATCCGACACTTGTCCCCATAGAAAACATAATACTCAGCGGAACCGGATCATCAAAAATAGTGACCATAACGCCAACAGCAGATGAATATGGTTTTGTATCCATAACCATTGCCATATCTGATGGCGATTTAACAGCAACGTCTTCTTTTGGTATCACTGTCAATTTCCCGCCAACCATCAGCCAGCCGGCATCTGATCAGGCAGTGGATGAATATTCGCAATTTGTTATGGCTTTGGATGAAAATGCATATAACGATTTGGATGCGGGCGCATCATTGTCCTACACTGCAACATTGAGCAATAATGATCCTTTACCAGATTGGCTGATTTTTGACCCTTCCACACTGACTTTTAGCGGCACTCCCTCACAAGATGAAGTTGGCACCACAACTGTTAAACTGATCATCACAGATAATTTATCCGCCAGTGTAGAAGATATTTTTACCATTACCATCAATGATACCAATAGCAGCGGATTCCCCCTGAAATCATTTGATTATCAAATGCCGCGTTTCGTAAAACCAAGCAGTGGCAACGTTTCGAATACACCCCAATATAAGCTGAGATCAACCAATGGTCAGGTTAGCAGTGGTCGGAATCAGACTTCGGTTTATCGTATGAAATCCGGCTATTGGGGGAATGCCAACAGTAATCCCTATGATATTGTATTAAGCCCGACCAGTGTGCCTGAAAATTGTATTACCTGTACAACTGTTGGCGGCCTGTCTTCGCGTGATTATGATGTTTTGGATACGCATGTTCTTTCAATGGTTTCAGGTACTGGTGATACTGATAATGAAACATTTAGTTTTACCAACACGACCTTGTTCGTTCATGAGGTCTTTAATTATGAAGAAAAATCCAGCTATTCCATTCGCATGCGATCCAATGACAGCAATTTTGGCGCGTCTGAAAAGATTTTAATCATTGATGTTATTGATATTAATGAAATTCCTGAAATGACGCCAATGATTTCCAATCAAACATTTGATGAAGACACCCATTCAAGCGCCATTACATACACAGTCACCGATCCGGAATCCTCGCCTTGCGGCTTGACTGTGACTATTGCATCAAGCAATCAAACCCTTTTTCCCAATAACAGTCTTTCATATGATTGTGAGAGCGGTCATTATACCATTGTGGCATCACCTTCAACAAATAAGTATGGTCAAGCCACCCTCAGTATTCTGGTAACCGATGCAGGCGGTTTGACTGCAAGCACATCCTTTGACCTCACTGTGACATCAATCAATGATATGCCAGAAATATCCGCTATCCCGGATCAAATCATTGAAATAAATACTGCAATAATGCCACAAAGCTTTACCATCACAGATGTTGAAACTGATCCAGACAGTTTGTTATTATCAGTGAGTTCATCAAATTTGACACTGGTATCCATTGAAAATATTGAATTAAGTGGAACAGGCTCATCCAGAACAATCAGTATTACAAAAACTGCTGATGAATTTGGCTTTGTAAGCATCACAATAGCCGTATCAGATGGAGATCTGACAGCAACATCATCATTTGCGTTGACAGTATTGGTCGCACCAACTATCAGTGCTATTGAAGACCAAAGCATTGTCGAAGATACCATCAATCATGCGGTCAGTTTTACAGTCACTGATCTGGACGATGATGTTAACAGCCTGACCATTACAGTGAATGCATCGAATGTCAGCATTGTCAGTGACAGCCAACTGAGCATTTCAGGTACAGGAACAGACAGAATACTATCCATTACCCCAACCGCCAATGAATTTGGTGTGTTAAGCATTACGCTTTCTGTTGCTGATGGCAGCCTGAGCGCAACCACTGCCTTTGCATTAACAGTCACAGCAGTCAATGATATACCGGTGATCAGCGACATAGCAGACCAGACGACTCAGGAAGATAATGCGATCCAAGCCATCGCATTTACAATAACCGATATTGAAACTGATGATAACAACTTAATACTTTCAGTAAGTTCGTCAGATCTAACCATTGTCAGTCTATCAAATATAGTCATTTCAGGGACTGGTGCCAATAGAAGCCTGTCAATTACGCCTGCTGCCAATGAATCCGGCACTCTCAGTATTACCATATCTGTCAGTGATGGCAGTTTGACTGCAACAACATCATTTGAAATCAGCATTACACCAGTCAATGATGCGCCAATACTTGAAAATCCAATCTTAAATCAAATGACATTATCAGATAATCCATTTACTTATACCATTGCAGAAAATACTTTCAATAATGTCGATCCAGGCGATACATTGAGCTATACTGTATCAATGGCTGATGGTTCTGCCCTGTCTGCATGGTTTACTTTTGAACCATCAACCCGAACATTCAGCGGAACCCCAACGATTTCAAATGTTGGTATGATTACGATTATGGTGACTGCAACTGATAGTGAATCTGTTTCTGTAACAGATGTTTTTACCATTGGCGTGAGCCTGGGAAATTACACGCCAACAGTCGCCAATCCAATACCCGATCAAAGCTGTGATGAAGACGTATTATTTAATTTTACCTTTGCGTCAAATACCTTTGATGATATCAATTTTTCTGAAGGAGACACCTTATATTACACAGCAACACAGGACTCCGGTGAATCGTTACCCCACTGGCTGAATTTTATTCCCGAAAATCGAACATTTACTGGCACCCCAGGCGATGAAGATACCGGAGTCATTATAATTAAAGTTTCCGCACATGATATATCACTGGCAAGTGTCAGCGATACATTCAGTTTGACTGTTATTAATATCAATGACCGGCCAGTGATTGATATTGAACCGCATGCCATTACCATCACAGAAAATACGTCAGGTGAACCCATATATTTGACTCTTTCAGATGTTGAACCCGGCGTGCTGACAGTATCCACCCTTTATTCAAATGCAGGATTATTGACTGATGCATCATTTTATATGGCCGATTCAAATGTCACTGTCTATACAATTGCAGTCACAGCAAATGAAACCATTGGTTTAAGCCTTGTAATAACACCTGTTTATGAGCAGTCTGGATTATCAGATATAACCTTAACAGTTTCTGACGCTCTGGGGTTAACATCATCAGCAGTAATTCATTTAGTCGTTTCTCCCAATGAGCCACCTGAAATCAGCCATATAGACAACCAGAACACATTTATAGACCGCGCGATCAGTTTATCCTTTCAAGTGACTGATACAGAAGGCGGGGTCTTTAATATTTCAGGCCTATCATCAGATACAGGTTTGTTGGCCAATGAAAATATAGACTTTACAGGGACAAATATTCAAACCAATGGAACCAGTTACTCATTAACAATCTCATCAGGTGTGCCTGAATATATTACACTGACCCTCAACCTGTCATCTGGATTGTCTGGCAATTCAAGCATTACAATACATATTAATGATAGTGGAACGATTTCCCATCAGATCTTTGACCTTTCTGTTATTGCCATATTTACTGAAGATACAAGTATTGTATTACCGGGTATTGCGTATGGTTCAGTTGCATTTGGCGACTATGATCATGATGCTGATCTGGATATTTTGATAACCGGTTGGTTAGCAGGTTCAGGCAGCAAAATTGCCAGAGTGTATAACAATAATGCCAATACATTTAATGAAGATACAGAAATCAGTTTAGCAGGAATCTATCAGGGCCAGGGAATTTTTGGAGACATTGATAATAATGGCTACCTGGATATTTTGATTTCCGGATTATTTGAAGATGATATCACTGCACAATCAACGCTTTATCTCAACACAAATGGGGCGTATACCCAATACACACAAACCAATCTTGTGGAAATAAGATACAGTGCGCTGGCCTTTGGTGATTATGATAATGATGGTGATCAAGACATGATAATCACTGGTGAAACGCGTTCAGGCGCAAATCCCAGAAGCTGTGTGTATAAAAATACCGATGGTCAATTCAATCTGGATACAGGGATCAATTTAACGCCAGTCAGCCAAGGATCGGTTGCCTTTGGCGATTATGATAATGATAGTGATTTGGATATTTTACTCACTGGATACACGGGAAGTATTCCTGTTGCAAAAGTGTATAAAAATACTGATGGCAGTTTTATTGAAGATTCAGGCATCAGTCTGGAAGGTGTTTTCCAAGGTTCAGCAATCTTTGGTGATTACGACAATGATGGTGATCTGGATATTTTACTCACAGGCTACACAAGCAGTTTTACTAAAATCAGCAAAATTTATAAAAACAATGGCGGCAGTTTTAGTGAAGCATCAGAAATTATATTACCTGGCGTAGACTATAGTTCTTGCGCCTTTGGTGATTATGACAATGATGGTGATCTGGATATTTTGCTTGCCGGACAGACGTCAAGCGAACAAATCGCAAAACTATACCAAAATACAGAAGGCAATTTTGTTGAACAAACAACAATCAGCCTGCCGCCGCTTCATGTCTGTTCAGTGGCTTTTGGAGACTACGACAATGATAATGATCTGGACATTTTGCTTGCAGGTTATTCTGAAAGTGAAAGAATTGCAAAAGTTTACATCAATAATTTAAATATCATCAATACACCGCCCTCAGCGCCAACCAGTTTAAGCGCAGTTGTTTCTGAGCAAACTGTTCAATTATCCTGGGCAGCTTCAAGCGATACGCAAACATTTAACAATGGTTTAAGTTATCATTTACGCATTGGAAGCATACCTGGTGGAATGGATATTCTTTCGCCAATGGCACTGCCTTTAAGCAATGGCTATCGCTTGATTCCTGCGCGTGGTGATAGTCAAACATTAACCCAAACCATTAAAGCGTTATCCGATGGCACCTATTACTGGAGTGTTCAGGCCATTGATACCGCCTTTAAAGGCTCTGCATTTTCAACTGAATCAAGCTTTGTTATTTATAATCCACCGAAAATTTCAAGTATTGCCAATCAAACCACTCCGGAAGATATAGCCCTTCATGGCATTTCTTTGACTATTACAGACGCCGGTGCATCATCATGCGATTTAACCCTGACAATTGAATCATCGAACCAGACCTTGCTGCCAAACGAAACCATCACATATACCTGTTCAGAAGATCACTATACCATGAATATCAATCCAGTTTCCAATGAATATGGGACATCGACATTATCGATGACCATCACAGACGCTGATGGTTTAACCGCAACCACATCGTTTGATGTGATTGTCACTGCTGTAAACGATATGCCAATACTTTCTTATCCATACCATTGGGGTGATATATCCAATGGCGCAGTTGGTGGTGGATTTAAAATCTGGGGAACATCGAAAAACAATCTGTTTAACGTGGGATGGAGTGGAACCATTCTTCATTATAATGGTAATACCTGGGAAGATGAATCCATTGGCGGTTCTGACACAATTTCTGATGTATGGGGAAGTGATGATAATAATGTGTATGCTGTGGGTTATTTCCCGGGTTATATTCTCCATTATAATGGCACAAGCTGGACCAATCAAAACTGGAATACCAGCGGCAACACTTTAGCGGGTATTTATGGCTTTGATGAAAACAATATTACTGTTGGTGGTGGCTGGGGAATTGTTCGAAAGTATAATGGCGCAACATGGCAAGCCGATGATGTTGGCAATACTTTTATAAGCAGTATCTGGGGAACTGACCCGGATAATATTTATGCATGTGGTGCCATTTATGGATCTTCGTATATTCATCGATTTAATGGAACATCATGGTCACAAGTATATAGCGGCGCTCCACAAGGGCTTAATTCCATATGGGGAAGCCGTGAAAATAATGTTTATGCAGTAGGAAATGATGGCTATATCTTGCATTACGATGGAAACAACTGGACAGCGATTGAAAGCGGCACAGGGATTGATCTTTATGGCGTATGGGGAACCGATGACAATAATGTTTACGTGGTTGGCGCATCAGGTACATTAAAACACTTTGATGGTACAAATTGGTCGTCAATAGATAGTGGCATTAATCAAGTATTAAGAGATATTTGGGGCTTTAATGAAACTGATATGTATATTGTTGGCAATGGCAGCACCATGCTTCATTGGGAACCCCAATCCATTACAATGACAGAGAATACATCCAGTGAACCTGTCCGGTTTACCATTGCTGATACTGAACCGGGTGTCCTGACAGTATCCACTCAATATTCAAATGCTGCCTTGTTAACAAATGGTTCGATCTCTATTGCAGGCTCAGGCTCAAATTATTATACCATTCAGGTGCTTTCTGATGAACCTGTTTGTTTAACCTTTGTCATAACCCCTGTTGCTGAGCAATCAGGAACATCTGATCTCACATTAACACTATCTGATGCATCTGGAGGGACTTTATCTGAACGTATTCATGTCATTGTTGTTGGCAATAATAATCCTGAAATTAGCTTGATTGACAATCAAAACACACTCATTGATTCTTCGATGAGTTTTTCGTTTCAATTGAGTGATACAGAAGGCGGCGTGTTTGATATTTCAGCCATATCATCAGATACAAACTTGCTTGCCAATGAAAATCTCATTTTTACCGGCCTGAATATTCAAACCAATGGCAGCAGTTATTCATTAACACTTTCACCAGGCATAACAGATGATATCACACTGACCATCAACCCATCATCCGGACTGGCTGGAAATTCGACCATTACCATCCATATTGACGATACCGGAACCATTTCTGAACAAAGCTTTGATATTTCTATTATTTCACCATTTACAGAGGCCATTAATTTTAGTTTTGATTATAATCCTTATTATACTATTGTTGGTAAATTTGGCGATTATGACAATGATGGTGATCTTGATATTGTATTTACTGGAGATTTTCTGGTTCAGGTGAACTTTACACAACTGTATAAAAACACAGGCGGTATTTTTAGCAAAAACACGCAAATCAGTAATATTGCTGGCAGCAATAAATCATTATTCTTTGGCGATTATGATAATGATGGTGATCTTGATATTTTTCAGTCAGGCTCGGATATCAATAACCATAAATCTACGACAATATATGAGAATTTGGGCGGAAATTTTAGCACAGGCATTGATCTTATGGAAGCCAATGGCTCAATCGCTTATGGAGACTACGATAATGATGGTGATCTTGACATCATTATCTCAGGAAACACTGAGTCCGGTTATATCTCAAAAGCCTATCAAAACATTGAAGGCAGTTTTCAAGAAGATACCAATATTATCCTTCCCGGGGTATTTGGTGGCTCAGTAGAATTTGCAGATATTGACAATGATAATGATCTTGATCTTTTACTCACTGGAAATAATGGATCTGAATTAATATCAAAGATATATAGAAATTCAGAAGGTCATTTCACTGAAGATACAACCATTGATCTCATTGGCGTGTATAATAGTTCCGCAGCATTTGCTGATTATGACAATGATGGTGATCTTGATCTGTTACTGACAGGAGGAAAATCGGGCGGCATTATATCAATTGCCTATAAAAATTCAGGCGGCAGCTTTGTGGATGATACAGGTATTAGCCTTCCGGATGTTTCAAGCAGTGCAGTTGCTTTTGGAGACTATGACAATGATGGCGATCTTGATCTGTTACTGACCGGATCCACAACAAATGACAATATTGCCAGACTGTATGAAAATACAGGCGGTGCATTCACTGAAGAAACCAGAGTCAGTTTTCCAGGCGTTTTCAGGGGCTCTGCTATGTTTGGCGACTATGATAATGATCACGATCTCGATATATTACTTACAGGAGATATTGGAAGTACAAATACCATCGCAAAAATTTACCAAAATAATATCAATCAACCCAATACAGCGCCTTCAGAACCAATCCATTTGACCCTGGATATATCTGTTCAAAGCGCCACTCTAAAATGGACAGCAGCAAGTGATATTGAAACTATCAGTCCGGCCAGTTTAAATTATAACTTACGTATTGGCACAACACCCGGCAGCATGGATATTCTGTCACCAATGGCATTGCCATTAAGCAATGGATATCGATTGATCCCAGCGCGTGGACATATTCAGACCTTAACATCGACCATAAACAATTTAGCTGATGGCACCTATTATTGGAGTGTGCAGGCCATTGATACTGCATTTGCCGGCTCTGAATTTGCAGCAGAATCAAGCTTTGTCATTAAAAATGCGCCGACAATCACCCCCATATCCAACCAGACAACTTTGGAAGATATTGCCATTCAAAACATTACTTTTACTGCAACTGATGCTGGTACCTTGGCATGTAGTTTAAGCCTGACAGTTGAATCCTCAAATACCACACTCATACCCAACGAAAATATAAGTTATTCCTGCGAGTCAGATCAATATACAATCGCAATTTATCCAGCGCCATATCAAAATGGCAAATCAACCATATCTATTATGATAACAGATACTGGTGGATTAACCGCAACAACCGCATTTGATGTGACTGTC